>Ga0099826_10002039_pt1 | contig 12755 bp, 9 predicted proteins | sample Mtrugardesep15_FD_76830 | JGI IMG/M metagenome (GOLD analysis project Ga0099826, IMG submission 76830) | Root nodule microbial communities of legume samples collected from California, USA - M. trunc garden sep15 | ecosystem: Host-associated > Plants > Roots > Nodule | place: USA: California...
CTCATGGTTTTAAGTTTATCCGCCAACCCATCTACTGCAGGTGGAAAACTCTCAAGACAAGAACATTGCGACAGATCGAGTTCTTCTAGAGAAGCCAAGTTGAGAGGTGGAATACTCCTGAGCTTGATGCAACACATAGCTCTTAAGGTTTTAAGTTTACCTAGCAACCCAACGGAGTCATGGACTGTGATTAAATTCACACAACCTTGAAAGGAAAATTCTTCTAAATTTACTAGACCAGATACGTCAGGTATCTGTATTAAATTTAAAACCCTTATATTTTTGAACTTCTGTAGAAATAAAAAGGATATGAACAAAAAAAAAGTAAGAAATAAAAGAAAGTGGATTTACTAATATACAATGAGAAAATAAATACATGACACTTGCCTTCTTGAAAAAGTCTCCCCACTCAAACAATGTGTAAGAACGAATCTCGCATATGGCAAGTTTCCTCGGATAAAATTGAGACGGTAAGCCCCATGAAGGATTAAGACAATTTATGAGTATTCTTAGACTATTCGGAAGATGTTTGGGACTTTCAGTAAATTGGCCATCCATAATAATTAGTGTTCTGAGGTTTTCCATCTTCTTGAAAGCTTCTCCATCCCATTCTACATCAATCCGGGAGTTTGGACATATGATTGTTATTTTGCCTGTTCCCTTTCAACATAAAAAAGAACAAATCAATCAAATACATTTACATGTTTGAACTTCAACACACCTATTTATAGAGCTTAAAATACAATAAAGGAGGGGAAAGGGTAACACGAGCATTAGTAACATTAATCAAAGTTAAAGATGAAAAGCCAAACCGTTCACATCATTATTAACTCACCGTATTTTCTTCTAAAACATGAATTATATCTCCAAAGGCCCATAACCTACTACGCTTTCCAGGATCTTCCGGCGATTCTTGCCTAACAATTTCTTTCCCCATATCCTCTACCAAATCATGTAATGTCACATAGAAACCTATTTTTATGAGAGATTTTTCCCATAACAGATGAATGTGATCTTTCATGCTAACACCATGCTGAGCATGAAGCATTTCTTCTACCCTTGTAAATTCATATCCATTGAAGCAACATGCAATGTCAAGAAAAACTAACTTCTCTTCTTCCTGCAAAGCATCAAAGCTCAACTGTAGTATTGTTTGGATCTTTTTATCAGGAATTCTTTCATAACGATCTAGTGCATATAAGTAGGCACACCAAGAATGTGATAAACAAAAACAACAAGAAACAATATACATGTAATGAATAGCCTCATGGGAATAAAGCTCAACGACAATTTGGGTAAAACATAAGGTATACTTACTTCAACATCCCGAGTGTAATATAATGTTAGCATCATTCTTTGGGTTGGCGAATTGAATATCCTTCATCTTACTTTTCTCTTTCCATACATGGATTCCACTTTTCCGGAATGGTAATCCAAAATCAATCTCTGTATGGTTCCACTTATTTTCTAAAAGTGCTTTGTCCATATTATCATTCAATTATTCCATTTGCATATGAAAAAGATGTAAATGATACAATTTCGGCAGTGACATACGTATCGTCTCACCACGTGCATAAAAAAATGTATTGGCAATGTTGTTTCCTCTTACACGACGTTTAGGATCAATGGATCATTGACCCATGTCAACGGAGAAACAACACAGAGAACTATGGCAGGAAACTTATTTCGAAACTAGAAAGAAATTGGCAATCCTGCAAGCAAAGGTGGTTAAACCACTCTGGAATCTTTGCTTGTGGCAAACGGAACTCCTGTTAGTCATAAATAATTAATGTAAGTTAATAACTATATCAAGAAGAATATCAATTATCATATCAAATACATTAAAAAGAAAAAAAATTATAACCTGATTTAGTAATTTGTTTTTGCACAACAAAGTCAACGATTTGAAGTTTAATGCAGATAGTGTTTTCAACCACAGTGGAATCCATTTAATTTCCTGTAGTTCCTCACAATTATTCAAGACAAGCCTCTGTAAAAAATGTCATTTTTCGATACATTTTGGAAGAACTGTGAATTGATTATCACTTAGGTGTAATTCTTTCACATTAGCAAACAACATGAGACCAATTTACAAATATTCATCTGAAAGTTTGCAGTTCCTGAGACAAATATATTCTACAAGTGAAGATGGTCAGGATGATGTCTGCATATAGTCAGGTACTCATTTGGGCTAACTTTTTAGTGTTCAGTGCCTATTACCTTTTGTGTAACGCTACTTTTTTATTGAATGCGATGTTTTGGGTGGTTTATGATGCATCCAACAAAATTGTGAAAGAGAAATGGAAGTTCTAGAGAGATAATTTCAAGCTAAAAATCCAAATCAATTCAATTATTTCTAAATATAAAACATGATACAAAGCATGAGCTGAAATTCAGCATGACATTTGCTCTAATGGAGACAAAAGAGACAAAAATTATCATAACAAGTCCTAGTAGGAAATTTTGTTCCCGGGTAAAAGGGAAACTAAAAGCCTTAACATAAAAATCTCTCCAATAATAGAAGGAAAACTTAAGTGCAAATAAAGATCAAATTAATGTTACTCAAAATTGTAGTACATATAATGAAGGACAGGAATTTTTCACACTTGGCTGTGTGTATGGTGTTCTAATCTCCCCTTAGAATCTCTGTTTACTTTTCTTACACAACAATGAGTGCAAAAAACCAACCAAACAATTGCCTTCCTATGCACAACATTACCAACAATCATTTGCAACAAAACAAATAACATTCATTATCTCGTTCAACAAAAACATTTCACTCATCTCCTTTGGTCACATTGCTGAGAAGCCTTGATTGAGCTGAATCCAAATCTGACGCATTCTTAACGCTGCAAATGTTACAGTTTTCATAAACTATAAGATTAGGAACATAAAGGAAATAAATAACTACTTTGAAGTAAACGACAGAGGATTTTGGCACACAACAACACTAACTAATGTCATCAAAAGTTCTGCTATTCCATTATATCATATATAAATTGAGAATTTTGTGTTTTTTGTAGTCCAAAGAAGGCTCGAATTTCAAGTTAAGGCTGACTCAAATTTTCACATACCTAAACAAGAATGATACTTTAAAAGCACAAATATTTATTCTGTGATAAAAAGAAAGAGACCCACCAGTACATAGTGTCTTCAGAAGAAACCACCTTCTTGCAAAACCAGTCTGACACAGTCTTTTCCAAAATGTCGATCTGTTCTTCAGCTTCTCCTATTGGGAGAACAATGTTAAGATTAGTTAGTTATGTTGTTTGTTACTAAGAAATCATGTGCATTATAGTAATAGAATTGGAACGTACTAATCTCGACAAAATCTAAATAGTTCATCATTATCTTTCGCAGGGTTCCTCTTCTGTGATTGAAGTTCTTTTCACGGAGCCAAATATACATTTTATCACGTTAACCAGTTCCACCAATGATGAAGGGTTGTTATCCGATGCATCCATACTAGTTTGGTCTAAGTTGGTTTTTTCGAAAGAATGAGTAAGGTTCTTCTCTACCTGCATTGAGAAACTAATCAACAAGAAAACGATTATTTTCACGAGAGAAAAAATTGCTCTTACAATAAAAATTTCCAAGAAAAATCATTTTTAGCAGCGCAAAGGGTACAAAAAAAATGAAATATTATATATCGATCAAAATAGAAAGGAAAATTTTAAATGTAGCAAGCGCATATGAGAACAGAAAGTAAAAAAATACAAAATGAACAAAGTGCAGATCGTAAATCCCTTTCTTGTCATCAACCTAGAAAGAAAAAAAAAAGCATTCTAAAAGTAACTAGAGGTAATCTCTGATATGTATTACCAGTACAGATGTTTCAAATGGCATATGGCTGCATTTATAAACCTATTATACACCCTATTTGATGCACCCAATTTAATATGCTTACATAACCAACAATATATTTTCAACTAAGTATCATATTATACCTTATTATTATCATTAATACATTTTCAACTAATTATAACATGCTTACATATGGAATCCCAAATAACAACATAGAGTACTATGCAGAGAATGAAAACGTAAATGCCACCACAGTAGTTATCTTGAATTCCGAAACCCCTGGACTATGTTTGGAAACAAATGACAGTATTGCATTGATTACATTGGACTTTGTCAGATGTATAACTCAGACACAACCAATGAAGTTCTAGAACTCACTCAGATTGGTCTTCTTCTCTGGAGTGGGACAAGCAATTGATTTATCAATTGTTTGGAGAATCGTCTCGCACTCGAAATCTGAAGAATCTTTCACTGATTCATCATATACTTTTGGATCCAATCTTCAGCATAATAGAAAAAGAAGATAGTCGAACTCATTTTGAAAGGGAAATCAAGTCTCCTAAAAATGGGAAATAAAATGAGCTCTCTAGTGATAGGATTGGAGGGCTTTTAACAATTATTAAAACCGCAAAAAGTCAATAATTATGCATACAACATGAATGATATACTTACCTCAACATCCTGAGTGTGACACAATGTTAGCATCATTTTCTGGGTTGGTTAATCGAATATCCATGTCACTTTTCTCTTTCAATACATGGATTCCACTTTTCTGGAATGGAAATCCAAAATTAACCACTGCATGGTTCCACGAATTTTCTAAAAGTGCTTTGTCCATATTATCGTTGAAGTTTTCCATTTTCATATGAAAAAGATGCAAATGATATGTATTCGGCTGTGATTTCGTACCCATCTTCGAACCACCTCTATAGAAAAATGTATTGCCGTTGATGATCACTCTTACTGCACGACGTCGAGAACCATCCCATGTCAATGGAGAAACAACACAGAGAGCTATGGCAGGAAACTTGTTACGAAACCAGAAAGAAATTGACAATCCTGCCGAGCATTGGTGTTCGAACCACTTTGGAATCTTTGCCCGTGGCAAACGGAACCAAGTGTTTCCAGCCTCATGTAATTCCTGTTGGTCATTAATAACTGATGTAAGTTTAACTATATCAAGAAGAATATAAAATACATTAAAAATAAAAACAAAATAAACCATAACCTGATTTAGTAATTTGCTTTTGCATGACGAAGTCAACGATGTGCAATTTAGTGTAGATATCATTCTTAAGCATGGAGGAATCCCTTTAATTTCCTGAAGCTCCTCACAATCATCCAAGACAAGCCTCCTTAAAACATGACATTTTTCCATAGATTTAGGAAGAACTGTGAATCGATTTTTAGTTAGGTGTAATTCTTTCACATTAGCAAACGACATGATACTTGTTGACAAATATTCATCTGAAAGTTTGCAGTTCCTGAGACAAATATATCCTCCTTGTGAAGATTGCGTTGGGCTCACTTCTTTTTCATCCTCGATGGTAAATTCATCCACTTTCGACATTGCAACAACTCTATATGGTAAATCAACAATTCTGCAGTTACATGGGTATGATGTTTGAGGAAGAGTAAGATTTTGAAATGCAAACGGCAATTCTTTTATGGGATTATTATCCAAGTAAAGGTTTGTTTCATTTCTCATCTCTCCCAATATTTTTGGGAAACACTCTAGACTTGGACAATATGAAAGATCGGACCATTCCAATGAAGTCAACTTGAGCAATGGAATACTCCTAAGCATGACACAATGTTTAACACTCAAGAATTTAAGTTTCTCCAACAGCCCATCCACCACACTTGGAAAACTCTCAAGAGTACTACAATTTGAAAGGTCAAATTTTTCTAAACTTTCCAACTTGAGAGGTGGGATACTCCTGAGATTGTGGCAATTTCTAACAAGCAGGGTTTTAAGTTTTCCAAGAAACATGTCATCCACAACGGGAAAACTTTCAAGACTACAACAACATGAAAGATCAAGTGTTTCTAGTGAATCCAACTTGAGAGGTGGAATAGTCCTGAGTTTGTGACAACTTTCAACAAGCAGGGTTTTCAGTTTTCCAAGAAACCCGTCAACCACAAGTGGAAAACTCTCAAGACTATAACAATATGAAAGGTCAAGTGTTTCTAGCGAATCCAACTTGAGAGGTGGAATACTTTTGAGATTGCGACAACCTTTAAGAAGTAGGGTTTTAAGCTTTCCAAGAAACCCGTCAACCACAGGTGGAAAACTCTCAAGACTATAACAATATGAAAGGTCGAGTGTTTCTAGGGAATTCAGCTTGAGAAGTGGAATACTCCTGAGATTGCGACAACCTTCAACAAGCAAGGTTTTAAGTTTTCCAAGAAACCCATCCACCACAAGTGGAAAACTCTCAAGACTATAACAACATGAAAGGTCAAGCCTTTCTAGCGAATCCAACTTTAGAGGTGGAATATTCTTGAGATTGTGACAACTTTTAGCATTCAGAGTTTTTAGTTTTCCAAGAAACCCGTCCACCACAACTGGAAAATTCTCAAGACTCTTACAATTTGCAAGTTCAAGTGTTTCTAGTGAATCCAACTTAAGAGGTGGAATACTCCTGAGATTGATACAGTTGGTAACCTCCATGAATTTAAGTTTTCCAAGAAACCCGTCGACCACAAGTGGAAAACTCTGAAGACTATAACAAGATGAAAGGTCAAGGAATTCTAGTGAATCCAACTTGAGAGGTGGAATACTCCTTAGCTTGTAGCAATTTCGAACCCTCATGTGTTTAAGCTTATCACCAAACCCATCCACTGCTTGTGAAAAACTCTCAAGACTATTACAACATGAAAGGTCAAGTTTTTCTAGAGAAGCTAAGGAGAGAGATGGAATACTTTTGATTTTCTTGCATCCATCAACAATCAAGACTTTAACTTTTCCAGAAAATCCATTCACCAGGTCAGGAAAACTTTCTAGACCAGCACTCCATGAAAGGTTAAGATTTTCCAGTGAAGCCAAACGGAGAGGTGGAACACTCCGGATTTTGGTGCAACTTATAATACTCAAGATTTTAAGTTTTGGTAGAAAACCAACTGATTTATCAATTGCAATTAGATTCTCACACTTTCGAATTGAAAATTCTTCTAGATTTGGGAGACTAGATATGTCAGGTATTTGTGATAAAAGTATACACTGATCAAACTTTAAAACTCTCATATTCTTGAACTTCTGCAAGAAAAAAATAGACATTGAAATTAAACATGCAAATAAATAAGAAATATATGAATAATCTTAAAATGGATTTATTAATATAAGATAATTCATATAAATATGTTGCACTTGCCTGCTTGAGAAAGTACTCCCACTCAAATTGATATATTTTATGGCAACAGAGAAAATTGCATATAACAAGATCCTTCGGATAAAATTGAGATGGTAAATCTGATGAAGGATAAATGCACCCTTCCAATACTCTTAGACTATTTGGAAGAAGTTTGGGACTTTGAGAAAAAACAGCATGCCTAATAATTAGTGTTTTGAGATTTTCCATCTTCTTGAAAGCTTCTCTATCCAAGTTTATGGTAGAACAACAACCATTGAAATGTATGATTTCAATTTTACTTGTTCCCTACAAACAGACAAGGACGACAAATCAACCAAATATATTGTAGAACTTTTTATCACGTATTTAAAGATCTTTAAATATTATAAAGGTAAAAAAATTGTAATATTGTGACAATTAATTGCATTAATAATGCAGAAAGCCAAAAGGGTAACATAAACATTAGTAACATTAAGGAAAGTTAAAGATGAAAAGTAAAACCATCCATATCATTATTATTCACCTTATTTTCTCTTAAAACTTGAATTATATCTTTACAGGACCATAACCTAGTGCGTTCTCCAGGATCTTTTGGTGAATCTCGGCTAACGATTTTTTGCCCCATATCTTCTACCAAATCATGTAATGTCACAATACCAGAATCAGTTATTTTTACGAGAGATTTTTCAACCAACCGTGTAATGTGATCTTTGATGATATAACCATGATGAGCATGAAGCATTTGTTCGACTGTTGTCAATTCATATCCTTTGAAGCAGTTGGCAATGTCAAGAAAAACAAACTTCTCTTCGTCATCCAAAGCATCAAAGCTCCATCGTAGCACATTTTGAATATTTTCATTAGGAACCCTTTCACAACGATCTAGTGCACGATTACATTCCTCTATTGTCTTATTAAAGAAGTGAGAACCTATGACTTCCAAAGCGAGTGGAAGGCCAGAAGCATATGCAACGGCACGCATTAAAACATCCTCATAACCTGAAAAAGCTTTGTCATTCTTCAAATCTGTATACCTTAGGTTATTGTTTTTAAAAGTTTTCCATCCAACCAATACAAAAGCATATTCGTCTTTCAATTCCTGCACCTGGTATGTTTTTTCAACCCCATGGGATGTTAGCAACCCTTTGTCCCGAGTCGTGATGATGACTGTACTGCCTGGACCAAACCAATCGGGTCTTCCAGCAATAGCCTCTAATTGCTTCTTGTTGTCAACATCGTCTAGAAGCAAAAGAACCTTCTTTTGGGGTAGCCTTTGTTGTAATATTGAAATTCCTTTTCTATAATTTGTAAAATCAAGGTCCTCTCCAAAAATTTGTTTCAGAAGGTTCTTTTGGAGATTTCTCAACCCATCTATGTTGTTTGAATTTTCCCTAACGTTTTCAAGAAAACTGAAACCTTGAAATTGATGCGCAATGAAATTACAAACTGATAGAGCAAGAGTAGTTTTCCCTATTCCACCAATCCCATAGATACCTACCATTTGGGTTGTATCATCAGACCCAACATTCAAAAGTGAAACGACATCTTCCACTTTGTCTTTCAGTCCAACTAGGTAATCACCAACATGAAATGGAACAGGTTTTATCCTTTTCAAGACTTCTTCAACAATCTTCGCAATAAACTCATGCTCATACCCATTCCTGTCCAATAAGATAAAAGAGGTCATTCAAGTGCATATGTCTATGTTTTGAACACTTGTATATTAGGCTTAATTGTTTTTTTTTTTTTTGCCCTCCATCTCTTTTCAACATGTGTTTGGATGGAGGGTTTAGGAAGAGAAGGGAGGGGAGAGTTTAATTTTCATTTTTAAAGTAAGGACACTATGAAATGTTTTTTAAAAAGTTAACATATTAACATGATAAACGATCATATAACACTTCAATCACACTAAATTTATTTTATAAAAACACATTATATAGTCTGTACTTTAAAAATGAAAAATAAACCCTCAATCCAAACACACCTTTATGAAATTTGCCCCCATATATTTTCCCATCAGTTTGTAGTTTCTCTCCTAAAATATACACTCCCCTTCTTTGAAAAGTAAAATTTATACTCTCCTCCCTTATAAGATGTTTGAATTACAACTCTTTCCCCTTAATAATTAAATATGCACAATCTATTTTAACATAAATAAATATTTTTATAAAATATATTAATTTTGAACCGTCGTTAAAGAAAAATTAGTTCATTTCTTTATTGTTTAAAATGTCAATGATAATTAAATTTAAATATTTTGTTATTGAATCAACTTTTAAATAACCATGCTTTATTGTCTTTAGTAGTTTTTCACATATTTTAATTTTATTTTGGGTTGTTTCATATTTTATAATAAGGTTTAAAATTATAGGTTAATGATCATGTGGATAAAAAATAGCGAAAAATTTGTATTTATTTTTCGATTATATTAAAATAGACCCGCAATACTATTTTTTTTCGAAGTGTATTAAATTAATTTTGTTTTAGCTAGATCATTAGAAATAAAAAACAATATTGAGGGAGTAAAGTGTAGATTTTAACATAAGAGTGGAGGGAAATGTAATTCAAGTTTCTCTTAGCGGAGGGGAGTAAAAAGTTTTCTAATATGTTTTGAATAAGAGGGAAGAGGAGTGTATATATAAATACTTCTATCAATTTTTTAAATTATTTTATTTTAAAAAAAAAATCAATTCTTTAAATTATTTATATTCAATTCATCTAATTTAAACTATTACTTTCTCTCTCTAATTATATTTTTTTTTGTTCAAGTAGTCTAGTGGCTAAAATTCATTTTTTTTAAATGAATAAGTGGGGTGTTCGGGATTCGAACTCCGGCCCCTACATATAACAATGCATTGTCCCTGCCAATTGAGTTAAGTTCATGAGGACATTTCTCTCTCTAATTATAAGTACGCATGTTTGTGGTGTGGTATGCTTTGATTTTTCGGTAAAAAGTCATCCTAACCGTTACAGAAAAAATCATGTGGTTAAGTTGGCTTTTAAAACAGAAATTAACCAAACCAAATCGATGTAGTTTGGATTGATTCAGTTTTCGACGAGAAAATATGCAACTGAAAGTACTATTGATGTTTATGTTTCATGTTCTCATAAGAAAACATGACATGTTACATATAATTTCTTATGTGAGAATTGTAGTTATTTGATATTAGTAATAATAGTTTTACATCGATACAATTCGTTTTTCTATGTTATAAAATGTCACTAATTTTTTCCATATTTAATATATAATGAATTTACTAAAAATAAAGTATGTTCAAACTTTATTCAAAAAAAAGTATGTTCAAACTTGTAATTTTATCATTCTATAAATTGATAGAAAAACAAACACAAAATAAGAAACATAATATGCATAAGAAACACATCATTCTTCGGTTACCATTAGTATTAGGCATGACAATGGGGCGGGGTGGGGACGGATTTTACATTCCCCGTCCCCATACCCGATTCTCATATACTTACCTGTTACCCTACCCATACTCAACGGGGATGAGAAATTGAATCTCATCCCCATCTCCGACGGGTTCGGGTATCCCCGCCCCATCCCCGTCCCCGCATTGAATAAACTTTTTTTAATAAAAAAATATAAGATTTTGGCATCCCTAAGCAATGTTGTAATACATTATCCAACAATATGTTCACTTTAACATTTGTTAGATGGGATGATATAGTTGCTCCTTTAAATATCAATGATAGTTTTTATTAACATGACAATTATCAAACAAAATAACATGACATATCAACATAAAATAATTTTTTACATTTGGGACGGGTTTGAGTATGGTTTTAGGGTGGGTACCTATATACTCGTTACCCGTTTCATAACCGTATTTTGAAATCAGAGAAAACCCATACCCATACCCAAACCCAGTCAAACCGGAGAAAATCCGTCAAATTAGGTTTGGTTCGGACGGATAATCGCGGGTATGGGTTTTGTTGACATGCCTAATTAGTATGCTGCATTACATCAAAATAAGAGTACAAATCTGTATAAATTATTCCCTAAAAAAAAATATGTATAAATTACTAATTTTACCATTAGCATTCGTATGTTGCATATTATATCAAAATAAGACACATATCATGCATAAATAAATAAATAAAAAATCACGCTGAGTATTGTGATTGGGTCTTATGTTGTTGTTAAGTTTGATTTGATACAGTTGTTAAAATAAAAAACTGCAATTGCATTAAAAAACTGCCTCCGATTTTATCTAAATCAAAAAAATGCCTCCGATTTTATCTAAATCAAATGTGATTGTTTAAGGTTTCGATTTGGATTTGTTTGACGGCTATATGTTTTTCTACGAGTTGTCCCATTTTGAGCACCCATAATCAATGTGGGAGTGTTTTAGTAAACTACACTTTAAGGTATATTTAACTATTTTTTTAGCTATAACTTATTAAAACACATCTTCTAAAAAATAAGTGGGTTTATCCTAGCAAATACCTATAAGAGTTGCTAACATACACCCACTTATTTTTTAGTAGGTGTGTTTTAGTAACATTCACCTTAAAGTGTATTTAACAACTTTTTAGTTATATCTTTGATAAAACACACCGGACCTTAATAAAAATCAGTGGCTGTATCCTAACAAATATATATGTATATATAGAGAGAGAAAGAGATGGTGTATAGGTAAAAAAAATGGAGTAATATCTCAATTCACCTATCATTCCTCTGGACGAATGACAAACAAAAGACAATAACATACCCTTTCTTGTAATGAAAGCCGGATAAATTAACAACTTGCTTTAGAGCATTCTTCCATTTCTGTAAATCCTGCATGTTACTATTTGACCTTTTCTCATGTTGAGCCATTGCTTCTTCATAATTCCTTTTTAAATACCGCACATCAGAAGGATCCATCTTATAAAATACCGGCAAAACGGAATGACTCGCCTTATCTTTCATCGTATCAAGGATCTTTGAAAGCTCTTGTAAGCAAAAGGAAGAAAAAGCATAATTCTTAGAGAGGACAACAATGGCTATTTGTGAGTCTTCAATTGCCTTGAAAAGTGATGGTGTGATTTCTTCACCTCTTTGAAGCTCCCTGTCATCCATGAAAGTTCGGACTCCTTTGTCATCAAGAGCTTTCTTGAGATTGCCGGTGAAACCATAGCGAGTATCCTCGCCTCTGAAACTAAGGAAAACATCATACTTGAATCGATCTGTGACTGTGAGGGAAGCCATGATGAGTGAATGAGTTGGTTTGATGAATATGAATTGCTGGGTGTAGAGACTAGAGAGTATCTTGAGTCAAATGATGAATGTGAGAGAGACAAGCACGCTTATAAGTAGTAGTGACATAAGGACTCTGGAGTACCTAGAGTCACATTAATGTGGGACATACTTGGCAGTAAAAGAGAGGAAAAGAAGTTCTCGTAAATAATGGAGCAATTTCCCGGTACTTATAAAGCAAAGATGTTTCAACTTTCAAGGATATATTCTCTTCAGTCCTTAATAATCCAATAGAGATTAAAGCAATTGAGATGAAAAAAATATCAATTACTTTTTTTGAAAGAAGATGAAAAAATATTGTGAAGTCACATTGGAGGGAAACATAAGGGACTAGTAAA
>Ga0099826_10002040_pt1 | contig 12751 bp, 8 predicted proteins | sample Mtrugardesep15_FD_76830 | JGI IMG/M metagenome (GOLD analysis project Ga0099826, IMG submission 76830) | Root nodule microbial communities of legume samples collected from California, USA - M. trunc garden sep15 | ecosystem: Host-associated > Plants > Roots > Nodule | place: USA: California...
CTTTAGTTGTAACAGACTTGATCTTCCGCTCTTTAGATTTTGTTAACTTTTTTTTTCAAGGGTTTTGTTTAGGCTCTCCTTACTTTTCCCCCTTTTTTATATCAATAGATAGATAGATTTTATATTTATAACATTGGATTCGTGATTCTTTTGGTGGTAACCTAGTTGAGTTTAATTTACTTGATGTTGTGCAAATCTTTCTTTGTTATTTTTTTTTTTTAGGAGAAAAAAACAATTGTAAAGAAACAAATTTGTAGCTAGATTTAACTTGAGATATATGATGGTATTTCTCATCAACCTTATCTTATATGAATTTTTCTGAAAAATGGTTGCTTATCAGCATTTCACAAACAATTTTTATAAGACAAAATTGCTCTTTTATTAATAATGCTGCTGTTGTATTTAACTTTGTCCATTTGTCTTGAAATGTTCAAGGAATTAAGCATAGGAATGTTTTTGGGATGTCATAAAGAAAGCCTTAGTTTTACTCGTTTCGTACACTATTAAATTTTAGAGGAGTAAATTTTACTTGTTTCTACGTATAAGAGCTCAATATAAAATGAGAAATGCTAGCAACACTCATTTTTCAATACTTTCTCTAGCACTCACTCTTTTATCGGATGAAATCAATGTATGTCCGACCACTTTGTGTGGGTTCAATTTTCAAAGTGTAGACCCACAATGTTTTAAATCAATAAGAAAGTGGGTATTAAAAAGAGTGTTTAAAAAAGAGTGTTGCTAGTATTACTCATATAAAATTATTAACACTCGATTTGTGACGGACCGCTTCTTCGATCAACGAGGGTAAAATGACACTTTCATTGTTGTAGGGAGTGCATCTAGTAACAAATTAAGAAAAGTAGATTTTAGGAGAAAATTTGCATATTTTTCACCTTTACACAACACCACAAGATTCACGGCAAATGCTTCATTTTCTTTCAACATGACGGTGATTTCTTGAAGCTTTGCATGCATATTTTTTGTTGAGTTCGTTCATGTATACTTGTATGTCTCTACTCTATAATAGCGGGTTAACTATTTTTTATTTTCGTGGTGCTTCCACCCGAAGTAGGTAATGCATTTTTTCATTACATATTTACATGTTTCCCTTCTCTATACGTTTTTAGTATATGATATGATAGTTAGCTTTTTCATTTTCAATACAATTTTACCATATAGTTAAGCATATTTCATTCTATTTGTTATTCTATCATATGGTAATTAGGCTTTGTTTACCAAATTTGGCATTTGATAGCCCAAGGTTATTTACATAAAAAAATTCACATAATCATAACTAAGCCCTAACTCCCTTAAATAAATTCTAACAAATCTCTAACAATATCTAAGATTACCTAGTGACATGTCAGTTTTTATTTTTTATTTTTAAAATTGCACTCACAAATTGGCTGCCAATGAGAGTTATACTCTTCGAAATTCAAAGTAAGGCTTTATAAACAGAATTGTTAGGAGTACTTAATGGAGTGTGGTCAACACTTAATGAAGAAAATCAAAGCAATGATCACTATCATATAAATGTAGATTATGGAATATGGTCAAATGAAAAAGATCAAAGCAAGGATCATTATGCTAATGAATGGCATATTATGGAATTAAAGAAAAATCATGTCGCATTCCTTATACTGTGGTCAACTCATGTAATGTTTTTAATATTATAGTAAAATTATAGGCCAGACTTTTATTGCACAGATCTCTTGTATACTTGTATATATAACATATTACATGAATAAAAGCAGTACATAATTCTGATATCAATACTCTTGTATCCTTATTTCCTAAATCTAAACATCACTTCCTTACAAGAAAATTAAGGAGTAAAAGATCATTGAACAAAAATTTAGAAATTGACAACAACAAAATAAAGTAGAGAAAAATCATAATGGAGAGGAAAACACTTCTTGGACTGAGCTTCTTCCTCTTTGTTCTCTTAGCTGCTCGTAAGTTCTTTTGAGATACGATTTTGTCTTATTAGTTATTATGTTTTCCTTTTAGTTGAAAGTTTTATATAGCTTCTTGTTAAACATATTTTTTAATTACATTCATATTTTAAGAGTAATGCTAGCAATACTATTTTTTTTTATCAAAGAAAAATATGTATGCATCACTACCTCTATATATAAAATAAATTATTGTAAGTACTAGTTCTGCTATTAATATTTCACTCTCCTTAATTTTATTTAAGAAAAATGAATTGTATTAGCGAGTGTTATAGATTCAAATATATTGATTATGAAAAATAGTTTTTCCTATGTAAAATGCAGAAGAAGCTGTAGTGCAGATTGAAGGTTGTGAGAAAAAGAGTCCTGACTTCGTTGGTCCATGCGTTGGTCCAATTATAAACAAAACTTGTGACTTTATTTGCAAGCATGGGGAGGTCGCTTTACCAGGTGGTTCCTGCAAAAATAACAAGTGTATTTGTGTATGTTGAATTTGCAACTGTATATAGAAAACATACATAAATAAATAAGTAAAGCTAGCTGTTTCGTTTTTTATAGCTAGTTCATGAAATAAATAAGGAATTAATGCTTTTTTCATTTCCTTTGTTGAGAATAAAATTAAGGAAAATGTTCAATCATTGAGCATTTGTGTATTTAATCAATGTTATTATATTGCAATTGTGTTTTTGATTAAATCAAAATTAAACATAAATTCCTATTTGTACACTAAGATTGAAATTCCCTCTTAATTTTTGTATGAGGACTGCACACCGTAGAAGCTCCCTAAGATTAATTGGTATGGATATATAAATATATCTCACTATGTTGAAGTTTAAATGATTGAGCAAAAAACAGAGTCTTGGACCGGGTCTCAGCCTATATCGAGACCACACAAAAGGGGGTGAATGTTTAGGGAGAGCTTAAGGGGGTGAATGTAATTTACCCAAGTGTATGTAACATCAACCATGATTATTTACTCATATTTTCTTTTTTTTGTTTTTGAATTTGAGCATAATTTTACAGATAAATATTTTACCATAAATATTATAAATCAAGTAATTAAATGATCGATTTGTTTCAAATCAAGACTGGATAATACACCAATGCCCCCTAATTTTTTTGGGCGTAAATTGGCTATCTTTCGCACGCAATTTGCAGAGATTAATCTCTCAAATCTTACAGGAGCCAAATAAGTGGAAACTCTCCCTAAAAATTTTAACGTTGTTGCATGTCCAAAGCTGGATTTAAACTCATGACATTGATTAAGCTAAAAGAGATTTGCGTCATCTCACCTAAACACTCTTGAGTACCACCTATAAACCCTAGTGTTGAACGGTAAATTTAGACATACCAACTAAATAATATCAAACTACCACATAAAGGTCGTTCATATCATGTCATGTAATTGGAGAAGTATTCCACAATCTTTCATTAATTTAGACAATATCTTGTAGTAATCATAACACAATTTGTTTAGACGTTCATCTAAAATGCTACATGTCTCTAGACGTTTTTTCATAATTTGGTTCACTTGGATAAACAACATTTTCCAAAATTAACTGTTTGCTTTTAATTTGGTTGGACCAATTGGTTTCCTATGGAAGTAGTACTCTTCCAGATGGTCTAGTGCAACAACATATTCATCCTAACATACAACAAGATATGGACCTTTGGCATAGAATCCGTGAGTATCATAAGAGGGCAGCGGAGGTGCCTTTCACACCATTTCTTTCGAAGAAACAGAAACATAAATTGAAACAAGTCCAAGTATTTGGGAAGTCGCCGTATTGAACCCGTTCTAGAGCGACTCCTCTCCAACTGCTCAATGAATATTTTTATTGGAATGTGCGGGGTATTGGTAACTCAGATTCTAGAGTTGCTTTAAAAATTTATCTATGTTTCATAAACCCGTGTTATTTTTCCATGCAGAACCAATGATTACGTTTGCCAAATTCCTTCTTGATATTGGCAAAGTATTGGGGTGACGAAATATTGCATTAATGATAAAGGTCCTTTGATGCCGAATCTTTGGGAGCTTTGGGGGAAAGAGGTGTAACACTGTTGATATTTTTGTGGCCGCTTAATGCATTACCGCGTGTTTTACACTTTGATTTCTACAGAGATAGGTGTGGTCTACTACTTACAGATTCTCTTAATTCTTAATTTGTTGTTTATCTTTTCCTTTTTCTTTTTTGTTTTGAGGGTTTTGGCTTAATCCCCCTCTTGTATATACTTTTTCCTCTTTTTAAATAAATTTTATTGATATTGACGGCATATGATGGAGGTTCATCGGAGTGTCAACTTAGTCGGAATGTCGTTGCTTCCTCTTAATACATGTACTCTCTCCGGACTTATAAAAAAAAAAAAACTATTTCACTGTAAATTTGCAGAAAATTGAAGGGATATTTAGAGGTATGGAAAGGAACATGGAGATGGAGTGAAAATAATATGAAAAAAAACTAAAGAGACAAAAATGGTGTTTAGAGAGGTAAGAGAAAGAATCACATTTTGGATTTCAAAAAGAAAAGAAAAAGGAATCACGAATGTTATCATTTCTCTAAAAATTAATTGTTTGCTTTTTATAATTTGGTTGGACCGCACAAGTTGGTTTCCAATGGAAATAGTATTGTTCCGAGTTTTTAAATAGCAGCAGTAGGATTTGGGATATCACAATTAGATGTTTTAATAAATCAAAGAAGGAAATTATAATGGAGAGGAAAATACTGCTAACTGCGTTGTGCTTCTTCCTCTTTGTTCTCATTGCTGCTCGTAAGTCTATACGTTAATGCAGTTTTTTTCTTTTTTTCCAAGTTCTTCTGAGATATACACCTTTTTTTTTTTAACAACATACACCATTTTTTTTATAAGTTATTATGTTTACTTTTTAATTGATTGATAGTAGTAATTAGCTTATTTTCAAACATATGTAATTTATTACAATAATACCTCTTTTTTCGAAACAAATACATGCATGCAATCTCCCTTTATATTTAAAGTTTTTCTACTTTTATAATTTAGAGAAATGATATTTCTACAACCATTCGATTATAACTTTTATGACAATTTTATTTTTCTCTTTTTTTATTTGTAAAAAACAATATATAAAAAAGAGTAAGAACATAACGTGAGTAAAATAGTTATTCAAAAGTTATAACGAAAATACTTGTACATATGTCATTAATCAAAAACTGATTATATATTCCCTCAAAAAAAATTAATAATAGTAATAATAATTAGCTGCTAAATTAATGTTTACTCTTCAGTTAAAAAAATATTTCGTTTCCTATTGAAAATGCAGAAGAGGCTGTGGTGCAAATTGAAGGTTGCGAGGTAAAGAGTCCCACATTCAATGGTCGCTGTAATGACCCAACTTCAGACAAAATTTGTGACGTTAATTGCAGGTTTGGTGAAGGTTTAATCAATGGTTACTGCAAAAATCAAGAGTGCATGTGTGTCTGTTGAATTTGCAGCTATATATAGAAAATATATATAAATAAAGCTGGCTGTAATTTGTTTCATGTATAGCTGGTTCATGTTAACGAAATAAATCATAAATTATGGGTTATATCTCACTACTAATGAAATTTAAAAGATTGAGTATACTTGGTGTTCATCCCTAAAATTATATTTTTAGGGTTCCTATATATCTTCAAAGCAAAAAAATTGGTTTGGAAAGGTTCACTGCTTTCTATATTATGGGAAGAGTCCAACTTATTCGAACAATTATTCATTATATGGTTGTGTACAACATTCGCATGTATACTTTGGCCTATTTCTCTCCTAAAAATTATGGATTCTTGGATTAGAAACTTCATATAGTTATTTTTGGTTTCATTTAAAGTTTGTTATCTTCTCATAGAAAGTGGCTTGGGTTGGGTCTGTTGGAAATATTAATAGAAGATAGAATTTGGATAGTTAGGAAAGAAAGAAGAGAGTTTTGTTGTGTCGTGGCCGAAACCACGGTCCTGAAAGTAAATTTTCGATGGACCTTAGGTGCAATTCAATATCCGGTTTTGTTCTCCAAAGTTTACACGACTGTGTATCTGAACTCGTGCACTCGAGGTCAAATACGATGGAGCTTCATAAACAATGTCCAAGATAAGAAGAAAAAAATAGAAAGTTGAACCATGCACAACATGCTTTTTCTCGTCCAGTGTTCCTATATCTTTATCTTCATATATAAAGATACAAGAAGAATAAGTGGTCATGATGTAGCCTTTTCATATGTTATTTTTCGGTTATCAAGCAATAAATAGTATTATAATTATAATACTAATGACAATAAAGAGAAAGACGTTTGGTTGGTTTGCTTAGGTCAATAATCATAGGAATTGGTCCAACCATGTATATGGTAAGAATAAATAATTGTGGGTGTAAAGTCACTTGATTGTCATTATATATCACGGGGTCTACCATGGTAAAACTCACGTTTGATTTGCTTTCTTCTCATGATCAATATGATTTATTTCTTCAGAACAATATATAAAAAACACCATTCTCAGGGGTGGATTCAGACATATCATTTTGGTGTGGCAAAATAATGAAGGAAACTAATTACCATTTTAAGACAAATCAAAATTGTGGATTCAACAAAGAAAATTTTCAAATTTGGACATTTAGAAGTTATATATTTGGCGGTGAAACATGTAAACATATCTAGCATTATGGCACATTGATAAATGCTGATATTATTTGCACAGAGGTCCTGGTTTCGACTCCATGTACTCACTTTATTACAATTGATATATTAATGTTGTAAAAAATTGTGATAACAAAGCATTTCTCGGAGTCGAACTGAGTTTCATGCACTTGCAAGGCAAACACTCTTCCACTGGACCATTGAAGTTTAAATGTACAAATGCGATGCAATCAATATATAATCAATATATGAAACCTTATAAAAAAAATAAAAAGGGATAATAATTTGGTGTGGTAGATATCACACCATGCCTAATGGTGGATCCGCCCCTTACTCTATCACTGGTGTGGCAGATGTCACACCATACCTAATGGTGGATCCGCCCCTTACCCTACCACGTCTCATAATCTATTTGACCCTCTATTAAATCCAATATAAACATTCTTTTCCTATAGATTACTACCTAGAACCTGGGGGGTGGTTCTACATTCATTTTCCTATGCAGGTACGTACAAAGGTTGTTTCAACCAAAAGTCATTGATTAAATTGTTGACTCTACAACCTAAATTTATTTTAGAATCTTTCATGAATTTTAGAATCTTCTTCACTAACATTTTTTTCAGGACAAAATTCCTCTTTTATTAATAATAATGACGCTGTCGTATTTAACTTTCGCAATATGTCTTGAAATGTTCAAGGAATTAAACTTAACAATAATTTTAGGATATCATATAGAAAGTCTTGTTTCTTTTTTTCGGTAGAAAGAAAGTCTTATTTCTATCCCTGTGGCGGTGCTAGAATAAAAATCAGGTGGTCCACTAAAAAACTATAATATATAAACATAAAAAGCTCGGATGGGTATTTAAAAAAAATAATTACATATTTTACTACGGTTATAAATTATGAAACTGTTTTTCTTAGAGTTTTTTAGGTTGATCAAGAAGAGTTATTTAGGTGTGTTTATTTTGGAGTTCTTTATGTGTATTGCTACTGCTATATAAATTATGAAACTGTTTTTTTAAAGTTTTTTAACGTGTTTTTGAATTTTTAGGTTTAGGTGATGAAGTTGATGAAGAAGAGAATGAAAGAAGATGAAGAAATGAGGAAAAAAAAAAAATTAGTTTTTAATAGTTCACTCAAACTTACAATATATAAGGTAAAGTGTGATTAAACCCAAACGACCACTACATTCATATAAGATACGCACACTTGTGTGTGTGCGATATAGTAGTTACATGCAACATGATCTCATTCAAGAATATTTTCAACTGGTTTAACTTACTGGAGAATTATTAAAATTTTCAAATAAATACAAGTGGTGAAAACGTGAGAGGTACATTTCAAGAAATGGACAAATGTATCTTGCACATGGTGGATCATAAAGAAATTAAATTGATACAAGACAAATTAAATAGAGTAGGGAAATAATTTCAAATTATTAACTTTTGGGTGGTATTTAAAATTTTTATAAATTTAGCTTTGAAAAAATTTAGTCACTTTTTTGAATTTTGCAAATTCATCCGTGAAAATTTTCAAAAACTGCAAATTCTTTCCCAAATTTGTTCAAAAATTGTAAGTTGGTCCCTATATTTTTAAAATTTTCTCGATCGGCCACTTTTCAATTAATTATACCTATACTTCTATCATGAAACTTGTAAAATTTATAAAATAGTCCAGCAAAGTTTAAAAATGAAGAATTATATAATTCTATCCAAACAAAACAAAAAAATAGAAATAAAGGGAATCCATTTGAAGTAATTTAATTTTCATGTATTTTTAATTACTCCATTCAAACAAACTCTAAGGTTAAAACTTATCATTGCACTTAAAAATTAATTGTTTGCTTTTTATAATTTTGTTGGACCACACCAATTGGTTTCCAATGGAAGTAGTATTGTTCCAAGTTCAAATTAAGGCTTTATAAATAGCAGCACTAGGGATTTTGGGATATCACAATTACATATTTTAAGGAAACAAAAGAAGGAGAAGATCATAATGGAGAGGAAAATACTGCTTGTGTTGCTTCTTTTTTATTATCACCTCAGCTCGTAAGCCTTAGTGTAATTTTTTTTTCCATTTTTTTTAAGTTCTTTTGAGATATAATTTTTTATAAGATACCATGTTCACCTTTTAATTGATTGAGAAAATATCTTGTTCCGTATGGAAAATGCTGAAGGAAGATGTATGAAAATGAGTTATCGATTTGTTGGTCCATGCACTTGCATTGAAGAAGGTTACCCCGATGGTGCCTGTTCAAGTGAGATGTGCTATTGTAGCCGTTGAATTTGCCACTATATAGATAAATAAAACTAGCTATAATATCATGTAAAAAAAATACTCTGGCCGTTTCAAAATGAGTGTCGCTTTAGCCAAAATTTGTTTTAAAATGAATGTCACTTTACATTTTCAATACAACTTTATTTTTTTCTTTCATCTTTACCCTCAATAAATACTCAAACTTTTCTCTCACACAATTTTCAATGCAACTTTAATTTTGCCTTTTTCTTATAAAGTAATGGCAGTTTAATAAAAGTGTTATATCCAATGATTATTTCATTTTATTTCTTAATATGTGTGTCAAAACCTAAAGCGACACTCATTTTAAAACGGATGGATGAAGTATATAGCAGTAATATCTTTCACGTAATTAAAGCTAGTTCATGTTCATGAAATAAATCAGGATTTATGCTCTTCCTTTGTTGAGAAGAAAATTGATTCATATGGATTATTATATATGTATCACTCCTTGAAATTTAAAAGGTTGACTAAAAAATATTTAAGGAAGAAACAGTGCATATCCCTGAATCGATACATACATATGAATGCACAATTGAAAAGTTACCACACTCATGCTTCATACTTTGATGCACCATTCGAAAATTGAAGCTTAGTGATCTTCGTTGATTATTTGCATTTTACCTAATGTTATTTTTTTAGAGAACCTAATCTTAATTCTTTAGGTCCAAAATTGACAAAAAGTCAATATATTTTTTTAGGGGAAGAAGTCTTTGTCTACTTTAGATGAAACAAATTATATAAAATTTGTTAGCTGGTGAGAACCTCTACTTAACTCTAAACATGAATGAAGATACACAAGAATTATACACAAAAACAAAACAAAAATTAATCCTGCATTCATGGTACAAATAAATTAAGATTAGGTCATGGACAAAATTTAATCCTGCATGATCATGGTACAAATAAATTTAAGATTAGGTCATGTGCAAATAATTTAACATGACGAGTTTTCATTTTTAAGGATTAAATTTACAAATATTATATACTTTAGTTGTTAAATATTATTTTTATATACTTAAGAAACTAAATTGACGAGAGAGTAATAGTTCATGGACAAAATTAAGAGTTTATTCTATTTTTAAAAAAATGTAAAAGTTTAAATAAAATAATAATACTTTTAAAAAGGTCTCATCTCCAATTTTATTTTAAGCCTCAAAATGCATAAGTATACATTTGTGATTTCATTTGAAAAAGTTTGAAATGAAATAGAAATTTATCTGCAGGGGGTGTTGAGTGACTTATGTTTCCTCATTGCTTTTTGGATTAGTACTTGTTTGGATATTAACAATAATAACAAAAATATCCTTATCATTGTGGTGGTTTCTCTTGACTTATCATTTTTTTTTTTTGTGTCACCTTCCTTCTTTATCTTCAATACCTAGTCCTTAATTTGATTATTTCATTTATCATTTCATTTGTTACTTTGCTTGAAAAATCACTTGGTGAGACCCTTCATTTCTCATGGAATCAACTAAATTCGTATCACATATTGTCATGAATAATAAATAAATTTTTGATAAGTTGTCTATTTCCACACATCTGTATTATTATCAATCTATTTTGCAACTGATTAATTTGATAAAGAAAGTTGGGAGGTGTTTGAATTTATGTGTTATTCTCACAATGCAACCAAGAATTATTCCAAATATTGATTTCTAAAGACCAATTTAATATTAAATTTTTAATTTAAAATATTTACCCACAAAATGTAACATATAGGGTTAAAATTACCAATATATATTTTATAATTTTAGCGAGGAACAATGGTTACTGACTTTAAAACTTGCGTCCAATTCAAAGCTACATGCTTTATCTTCTCAAAAGTCACGACCAATTGCATTATGAAGTGGTGTTAAAGTAGTATATCAAAACATATGCTAAGGGATCACATCAAAGATCATGGTGACTTTTCAAGTTGATTGATGGTTGAGTACTTTCAAAGTTCAATTTCAAGAGCTCTATAAATATCAACACCTATAAGCATTGGGATATCACATAATTGCCACTTACATAATCTTTGGAGAACAAGAAGATAAAATTATAATGGAGATGAAAACACTTGTTGGCATGTGTTTCTTCCTTATTGTTTTCTTAGATGCTCGTAAGTCTACCTTTAAATTTAGAATTTGACTTTTATATGATGCCGTTTTAAATATGCTTAGGAACTTTTAAATATAATATCCGATTCAATATTTTGTGTAGCAATAAAAATATAGAATAAGATTCTCTTAACAAATGTTGTAAACATACTGCTTGAAATAATAATTTATTTCATTTCAAAATTGCAGAAGAAGGAACGGTGGCATGTGAAATACCATGTATTTTGTTCGATGGTGAATGCAATAGTTTACAAGACAGCGATGCATGTCATTATCTTTGCAGAATAAATAAACTTTTATTAGGTGGTTCATGCATAAACTATAAGTGCATTTGTTATGCCAATTGAATGTCTCCACTATGAGAGCAATATAATTATTTTTTTTGAAGATAAGAATAATATATATTAGAGACAAATAAACCTAGCTATTTACTAAAAAAATTAAACCTAGCTATAATTTCATTCATGTATAGCAAGTTCCATGCCTATGAAGTAAATTATGAATTGATCATATCTTCCCTTTGCTGAGAAGACAATCTAATAAGTGTTTTATTTCATGAATAATGTTAAGACACTTTCAACGCATTTTTTAAGGTTAAATATGTTTTTTTAGCATTTGTATTTTTCAATAAAATTGTGTTGAAATACGTAAAATATTGTAAAAATATCTCTCAAAAAAATAGAATTTTTTAACAAAACATGAATTAAATATGAATTTTTAACCACAAAAAATATATAAATTCGCATTTAATTCATGTTTTGTTAAAAAAAATCTAATTTTTTTGGGAGAGATTCTTATAGTATTTTAACTTTTATGCAAAATTTTATTCAAAATTATGAATTCTACATACGAGTTTACTTAAACGGAGGGACCAAAAGTGAATATGATTTATTTTTTTAGGATTAAAAGGCGAAGGAAATTTTTAAAATGACTAAAATAAAATGTTGATATATTTATAGAGGTAGAAAACTTATTTAACCCTTTATTTTATTAGTAAAAAATTAATATGAATTCCATCAAATTTATATAAAACTCATATAGTTTAGTTAGACCCATTAAACTTCAACCAAAAGTTTTTAAGGGTGTTTGTTGATGATTTTAGAGGAGTTTTATTTCTTGGATTAATTCTTTGTAGTCCTTTTCTTTTGTTTGGGCTAAGATCCTTTGATTACTAGAAGAAGAAGAAGAAATTGATTCCCCACATCCTTAAATCAATTTAACATACTCCTGCAATGCATGAAATAATTATGATGTGCAATAGTTTTTTTATTTTTCAAAAAACAAAAAATTGTGTATAAAGCTTGGGAACATTGTATAGCTATAATTCAATAAACAATTGTGTAGCTAAAAATAAAATAATCAACCAAATTTAGAATTAGAGCTTTAATAAAGTAAGGGTCATGTTAACATGTGTTATTAAAATGTGTTTGATTCGCCAAAAAAAAGTAGATAATTGGATTGGACAAAAATATTGTACCATTTTGATCTAGAAACTGGTTATGAGACTGTGAAGGTGGAGGAACACACAAGAAATAGAATTGGAATTTTGTTGACCATTTTTAATTTTTTCTTTTAATCATTTTGTAAAAGATACTTTTATTTAAATCATTCTTAACTGGTTTTCTAAACATATATGGTTCACTACGAAAACATTTAACTTTATTGAAAAGCATACTATTAGAGTTAAACCACAAAGAACTTTATGCATCTATAGTGGAGAGGAAACCACATGGCATGTTTATACTAGTTCATAGTCTACA
>Ga0099826_10002041_pt1 | contig 12750 bp, 5 predicted proteins | sample Mtrugardesep15_FD_76830 | JGI IMG/M metagenome (GOLD analysis project Ga0099826, IMG submission 76830) | Root nodule microbial communities of legume samples collected from California, USA - M. trunc garden sep15 | ecosystem: Host-associated > Plants > Roots > Nodule | place: USA: California...
ATTTGGATAATCAATGTAATAGTGATTACTTCTTGCACTTGAAGGTAACTAGTGGCCAATAAATCCGACAGATCTGTTATGAAGTAATTTTAAATTTTGTATAAGCAGCATTTTAAGTAGCTACTTTTTTATTGTGCAAATAATGATATCATGTTATGCATAGCCAAAATTTAACGATAAATTAGTAATACACTTATTGATTCATATTCATATACCAAAACTGGAAATAAATGATCAGTTCATCATTTATTTTTAGGTAGATTTATGATTTGTTAAATGAACACCGTTTGACATTTTAATGTGGTAACTTGCAAAAAATAAATCAAGCATTAAAAAATGTGTTACTAATGATCATATATTATGTAGTCAATGGCGGATACTGCATAACTCTACGAAAATCATGGTTGCAATGCTGAAACTTTTAAGGATATACATTAGAAGGAAAAAAAAATTATGATAGTATTACACGTTCAAAAGCCGAGGTTGAAATTAAGAATTCTATAAGCCAAGGATTCGAGTTTTTACATTAATTAAGAAGCGTAGTGCAACAAGGTTTTATGTAACGTAGGGGTAACAGTGTTGTAGTAGCTGCAATGGGGATAAAATTAGGAGTCTCTTTCACTTCCACTGATAGTGGGTAAAATTATAGTCTTAAGAATGAATCAATGTTGAGACTTTCGGTTCAAACATTTGTATGCAGTACTAGGTTGTGTTGCATCATAACAAAACTAGTTAGAAGATTCTTAAGTTGTGGTAGAGTATAGTTACAGAAATTAGATGAATATGTATCAATAAATATGTTAAATCATTTTTTATTTATTTATTTGACACAATGTGATAACAAACAACTACCACCAAGTACTAAAGTATTGAAATTGTTGCTTGAGCTTTCATTCATCAATTATTGTACTTATATTACTACAATCACCCATCATTAGAAGAATCTAGTACCTAGCTGGCTCATAATTTGTTTTTTCTTTCAAAAAATTAAATTATTATAGGACAAAAATAACAGTAAAGGGGAATGCTGCAACAATATCCCTTATTCACTTAGTCACATTTGAGCAAATTTTCCAAGCTAGTGTCCTCTGGTGCTAATTCCAACCAGTGAATTACAACTAGACAAGTTGTAGGAGTCGTGGTTGTCAAAGAGCAGATGAGGGTAGTTCAGCGGATGCAACAGTGGCTTGGAGTAGAGAGCAAGGAAAAACTAGGTGAAGCTTGGACGGTGGGGGAAAGTCCAAATTATAGGCCGCGATGCCTATAATTTCCAGAATCGCATACGGTCCATAGAACCTCTTGGACAACTTGAGTGAGGGACTGCCATCTATAAGGGCACAAGTTGAGGTACACCAAATCACAGACATCGTATTCAGCCATTCAACATTTTTGCAAGCAACTTCCTTCATATTTTGTTAACTTTGAACAATTTCTTGTGAAAAGCCTACAATAATTCCTGCCTGGTAGCTGCTACTGCTAGCCTAGAATGCACAACTTCAATTGATGAGGAACCAAGAACATAATTAGGTGTGCATGAGGGATCCTTGCCATAAACCACATGGAAGGGAGAGAACCCAGTATAAGACTATTTGCTAGTATTGTAAGACCACCCAACTAATGGAAGGATTTTGAACCAAAGTGAGGGTTTGTGGTGGACAAAACTTCTGGCAATTCTCATCGGTTTCAGGATGGTACGCAGCATTATTCTTAACTTAGTCAGAGGTTAAGCTTCTAGGTAGACCATGGTGCTTACAAACAAGAAAAGCGCAGCCGATTTGTAAGGTGAGTAGTTTGTGGGTAAAGATACAAAATGTGCACTCGTCGAAAAATGATCAACAACCACTAAGATAACACTATTACCATGAGAAGAAGGTAAACCAATCATGAAATCGCGAAAGATCTTTCCATATGGCAGAGGGAATTTGAAAAGGGTTGCAGCAGACGAGTAGGCTTCTTGGTTTCATACTTCGCAGATTGGCACACAGTACAATTGACAACAAAAGTTTATACATCTTAGTGCATTCTTTTCTAGAATCTGTAGAGGACATAATTTGTTTTTGTATTTGTGGGTGAGTAAATTGCAGTGAAAGCACCAACTGATAAAGAATAACATCCACTATGGTAGTGATCAAGCGACAAGAATCATCATTTACCTTAACAATACTCTTACCAGAACTCGTGACATTTATACATTATATGTACATGATCAGTTTCACTAGGCCAAAAAATGCCTAGCTAGCTCATCACCCAGAGAGACCTTAAAGAAAAGCGAAATAAATTATCCAAATCCAAAATACCATACAATATTTCAATTAAATATTAAAATGCTTACACACCCAACGGTTAAAAAAACACACATCACTGTCATACACTTAAATAAAATTCATAGCAGAACATAAATTTAAACAAAGCAGTGTTTGATCACTGACTAACAATCTGAGTAGATTGAGGAGCCAGATTCATCGAAATTTGAGGTTCAACAACCTGCAGTAACCCAGTAGCCAACCTACTTGTCAAATCTTCCACTTGTATTTTCATCACATCCCTCCTCATTCCAATGTCTGCAGCATACCTACTAGCACAGTAAACTCCAACGGCAGTTGCAGCCATTCCATAAACATTTGTAGTCACCAAACGGAGCGGCGTTGAAAGAACAGCAGCAAGAGGTCCACCTATGATAGAAACTGCTTGGCCACTCTGTCCAATTATTCTTTCATCAACAACAACTAGCCCGGTTTTGCAATAGATGGCAAAGTCTTCACAGTTGTTCTTGAACACGTTATAGCAACGAAAGCCGTTTTCGAGTAAATACAGAGCTCGATGAACCACAACATCATCTTCATCAGAGACTGCAAGAGTGCATGTTCCACCACGTGCTTTCGCAAGAAAGAGAGCTGGGGAGACGGCGTACTCAAAACGATACAAGACACCTCCAGCCAGAAAGCAGTTCAGGCATGAGATGACGACCCCATGGTCGTCTTGGGATGGAATGCAATTTGGGCAAATTTCTTGAGACCTGACTGGTCCTGAACTGAGGAGGAGAACATCTAGTACGGTACCGGTTCCTACTTCTTGTCCACGCCTAGTAAAGTGGATAACTTTGTCATCGCCGATATAAATGCCTGTCATTCATTTTAGTACATACAACGGAAGATTCCATCATTACAATTTACAAAGACATGATCTAAAAAATTAAGCATAGTTCAGTTTTTAATGCTTATTTGTAGTGCATGATGAATCCTCAAGAGCAAAACAAGTGAATTTATAAAAAAATTAAAAAATTAAAGTGAGAAGCTCTATAGCATAAGAAGGGTAAGGGGAAAGGATATGAGCAAGGTTCTAAGTTGTGATCGGCAACCGCAATTGTGGACGTAATATAACGTTATTAAAGGTCTCCGCAACGGCATCACATCCGCAACTGCGGCTGCATCAAATTTGTCTGCATTTTACTCCATTGTAAAGGTTTGCAGCGTAATCGCGACCACAATGACAATTTAAACTAAATTGAGAGCTGGAAAGTATGCATATAAGGACAATAGGAGTTAATAAACAATGACAGCGCCTTTTTTTAAAAAAAAATAAAAAATTACAGATCCCTAATCTTAAGTCACAGAGATCTTCAAATAGAGAGAACCTTACGAAGATCCTCTACAATATACTTCCATTATACTATGGAAAGCAGTGCAATATTGGCTCTGTGGTTATCATTGTCTTCAACATAACCACAAAATCTAATGTTTTTCGAGATAATTGGTGTATATAGATATTGAATGACAATGCTGTCTCACATGGTTTGACCTGGTACATCATGAATATTACTATATTTTAAGAGCGCAGTTGTTTTACAAATACTGTAATCTCTTTACCATTAGGAACCTTGCCTCTATCTAAAGCAAGAGTCTTCACTGTTTTTTCCCTCATCAAGTGGTTTTCAATTTCTATGATACTTATAGCTAAACGAATACTATTGGGTATTGACCATTATTTTATCTCATTATATATCATGCAAAACTTCGATCGAATCTTGAATTTTATTGGTACAAACTTAATAGAAGAGAAAAATGATAGGAACCCACTTTTCCCACTCAAGTTTCTGAAAAACCACAGAGAGTACACTTCCAGATTCCATATGAAAGTATACTTTCCGACAGTACAAAATTCACATCTGTTTGGATGTGTACATCCGAGGTGATATTGACGGGTGTGGAAAGTTCCTTCGAAAACAATATGATAAGAATTTGGGTATTATGGGGTGTCGAAATATCTATTTACAATTTTCATGCAATTCCATTCATGACTAGTTTGATTAAATTGTACACTAAATAGCCTTTGTTTTATCTTAGATGATAAAATAAGGTCAAGTCAATACAAGGTTACTAAAGTAAAAAACACAAACACAATCAGGTTCCATTGTTTGAAAGCTTGACTTTCATAGAGATCAAAATGAAACTTCTATTCATGGTTGCAAACGAGTAAGAACCTTATTAAAGCATCACAACTATAGGCTTTAGTCCACATTGTGAGTTTGTCAGAATCACAGTATACTATTACTAACATAATTTTGGCAAAAACTACCCTTTGAAGCTCCAACAAACTCACAATAACACGTGATTTCGTCAAATTCACCCCCAACATGCACTTGAAATCTAAACACAAGCTTATCAAATCACAAGCTTACTGCAAGTTTGCATGTTTGAATTAACGGTGAGTTTTGGCAGAATCTCATTATGCCACCGCGATTTTATTAAAATCTCAATGGCACCTTTATATTGCCAAATTCACCGTAATTTCAAACATGCACTTAAAATCTAAACACTAATAATAAAAAAATAATTAATCTTCACTAGATAAATTATATCCATAAACCCTCTAAATCTCTTCATATCTCCTATTTCATTTACACTACAAATTACACACCAAGCAAAATAACATAAACAAAACATATAAATGAAAATGAAATAAATAGAAAAGAGAGAAGAGAGAACCATGATGAGCATATATATAAGCAGTCCTCCAAGAATAGATGTGATCTCCTGCTTTCAGGCTCTCCCTAGTTACCCTGCACATTCAATTTTTTATTTAAAAAAAAAAAAACTCTACTTAGATTTTGAAAAAAAAAAAAAAAAGAACATTATTTATGACAACGTAAGAAGAATCGAAAATTAAGAATACCTGTTGGAAAGTAACCCCATTTCTCGACAGAGCAGCCTTTGATTCGTTTGTTTAGACAATTCGTGTAATGGGATTGAAGAAGAGAAATGAAAACGCTGTTCCGGAGTAAATTACGGTTATGCCCTTTGCTGAAGATTTGGTTTGGATAGATTGAATTGAAGTAAAAGTTACAGATATTGTAACGTACTAACGTTGCAAGAAAAGCTGTCGAGGTTTTTTTTATGGAAAATGACGGTTGTATCCTTCAGTGGCAGCTTGCTTCGCCGTTAAGGAAGAGGGGAGATGCGTGACGTGGAATGGAATTACGCGGGTTGATGAAGGATGGTGACTTGGATCCCAACACGTGGCAATGAAATTTGTGTGTTTATTTTCTTCTTTTTATTTTATGGAGGTGTCTATAATTTTTAGGACTATATTAAATATGGTCAATTTAAGGTTGACTTTATGATCGAAGACACTTCTTAATTTATATCGAAGTTGGGCTTGTTGAAAATGTTTGAAACATGCATTTCAATTCGACGGGTTGGAAGTATTGAAGAGTAGTTAGATGTGGATAAGGTTAGATAATTCGAAATTCAAATCGAATAGTTGTTTTTATTCGTTTTCTAAGCAGTTATAATTTTTATTATATAGGTAGTTATTTCTATTTTAGTGTAAATAGTAGTTTCTCGAAAGAGAAAAAAGTCGCAATCTAATAATACACAAAACTTACACTCAAATTATCCAAATGCACGCGAGAAATGAGTCACAAGTTGCAATGTAAGAACATGTGTACCAATTTACATTCAATCAATGCAATTTAAGTTTGTTTTCTTAAATGTATTTATCATTTGCTTATTTCTTTTAAACCTTTACCTTCTGTCTTTATTTGCAAAGTAATTTTGATAGATTTGATTGAATCGAATATATTGATTACGTTCATACATTCATTACATTTATCAAGAACAATAACAAATTTTTAGAAAATAACAAACATAATATGTCCTTAAGATTTACTGGTTGATCTTGCAAGTAACTAATTTTAAACCAGCGATTGTTTACCAAAAATAAGTGTAAACAGGAGGAAATAATTATTTTATGCGTTTCAAAATAAGTGATTCATTTGTAAAAAAAATTGTCCTAAACAAATGACTAATTTTATTTTTTAATGCAACATTAATTATATTTTTTCAAGTAATCTTGATTCAATATTTCTCACTTTATGGTGTAATTTTTTTATTTTCAAAATTACCCTTCAAAACTGATATAACGTTACTGGCAAAAAAAAAAAAAAAACTTACTTCTTTGGTAAAAATGTAACACCCTTAAACCTCAAATGCAACAAATCATGCGAATAAATCATATATTCATAAGAGTTTAGATGTCACGTCAACATTTTCTCAAAACATGCATAATAAAATCCTCAAATATATGAATAATAAAATCTAAACAACATGTCCCATGTACATAACAACAATCACGGCAAATAATTTCAACAACGGATAAATGACAAAAAATGCAAAAGTCCCGACACTCTTAATCAGAGCCAAACTATACTCCAAGCAAAAAATAAAGAGGTAGCTCCAAGCTAGTCCTCGAGTACTCACAAGCAAAAAAAACTAAATCATGCACGCCGTCTACATCATTCATACAAATGAGTATGCGGTCAACAAAACAACCACTTGGGGTTAGATAATATTCCACATGATAAAATATAAGCACAAAATAACATTTGAGGATTTCAAGTATCATATATATACATGCTTATCATGCTAGAATACTAACCTCATGTGAATATTATCTTCAATTCAACCATAACACATCAATTCACAATTCCACGTCATAAATCAAGTAAACATATTCATAATCATTTTAATATCAACAGGTAATCACAACTTCCACAATTAAATTCATAATATTTATAATTTGTCATGTATAAGCATCAAATCATATCTTAATATAACAAAACTCATCAACATATATCACAATTTCAATTAGGCATATTAGCACATAGTGCATTATTCCATTTCACCTCGTCAAATAATATATAATCACCTTTTTCAATTTCAGATATGCATGTTCATCACAAACATACAACATTTCCATATATTCTCACATAATCATTTCAATTAAACGCAATCATCATCTCAAGAGCATAGACAAAGAATTCATCATCATCAAAGAAATCACCAAGTCAAATACATATGATTCACACTTAATTACCATCACGAAATTAATCATCAACAAATAAAATCACCAAGTGTACAAGCATCACCAAAAATAACAAACATCACCATGTACACATCTCCACACAAATTCACATTATTCACCAATCACATAAATCACCAAGTGATATAATTCACCAAATCACAAATTTCATATAATTCACCAAGTCACAAAATTCATATAATTCACCAAATCACATCATCACATAACTTGTATGCATACAATGTTATAAACACCTCTACATACATGCGGTACCGTTTGAATGTCGGAGGTAATTTTATCGATTGATCCATCTCCACTTGGATATAAATATCCTATCTCCACATGGATGTCAGAAGTAATATCTCTGAGGGATCCTATCTCCACTTGGATATTGAAATATCCTAACACCAAAATTTATGAATGCATGAATATATGACTCACCAAATGCATATGTTTATACAAGACATCACCATTTTCAACACCAATCATTGACTCCATAATTAACATCATCAAGGATATACATGCATACATCCTAAAGTTATACATATATACAATCATCACCAAATTATCAGCCAAGCATAAGCATCATCGTCAATTATTTATCACAACAAGGAAAGTAACATCGTCTCATGAAGCACAATTTGTATAATAGACGAACAATCACTCACATCATGATAACCAACATATTTTACACTGATCAATCATTGATTCATTTTTATTCCATCATATTATCATGAATAAAAGTCACTTGCAAGTTATCAAATCATAATTTCTTATTTTGACAAAGTTCGTCTATTTTCACACAAAAAAAATCGTCTATTTTGACATTTCTCACAAAAACCAAGTTACATGATCGTATCAATCCTATTTGGTTGTTCTAAGTTCATTGTTATAGAAAACAATTCATAACCTCATCATTTCGTTTGAGAAAAATCAAGTTTCGGAAATTCCAAGTTCATGTGCATTTTCACTCAAAGTCCGTCTCAATTCGTAAAACCAATTTAATCATATTCAAATGATGTTCCAATAGTATTATTAGTTTAAACAACATCAAAAGGAACACTTAGGGATGTCCAGAAACAACCCCAAAGGCTTGAGATGTGCAAAACAACATGTGTTGTTCCAACACATCTCGCCATGGCACACAGATCTCCCTCAACGAGATTGACAACAACAAGGAACCCAGAAAATGGACTCTCTCTCGGGAACTCACTCCAAAATCACCCCAAAAATCTAATTTTGATCCCAATTGACCCAAAAACGTTGTGCAAACTTCACCAACAGTTAATATACATAAAAGGAACATTAAAATAAATCAAAACATGAGTTCATAACATCAAATTATCAAGTTTCCATCATCATACTTTTTTTTTTTTAAATCTATTCACCCCCTGTATGTTCTCTTTGTATACGTCACATCGGCTAACAATATTGAATTATACCATATAAACAGACAGGCAAAGAAGAAAACGACAAAGATAAACACATAACAAAATAAACTGAATCGACCTTCTACGTTAACATATTGAACAAAAAATGATCATGAAACAAATATTTGCATGAAAGAAAAACAAAACATACATTTGAAAACAAATATGTCATGAAGGAGAAGTGATGAGTTACACATGAAACAAATATAAGATCGAGGCGTCGCAACATTTGAAGATGAAGATAGATAACAATTTTGAAACTTTCGAAGACAAAAGGAGATAACAATGACAATGATCGCTATGACGGTTGATCTATGGGAACGACAAAGGGTCACATACATTGTCGTATAATATAAAAAAAAGTCAAGTATAATATAAAAAATAACAAAAAATGAAAGTTGATGCAATATATTCTTCTTTAAAAAAATTAGGTTTTAATCCAAATTTTAACAAAAAAATGAGACTAAAATAATAAGTGTTTTATTTTTTTCTTCAATGTGATAATGCCACTACATCTTTTCAAACAAGGTATTTTTTAAGGTGAGAAAAACACAGGGGGTTGAATTGTGTCGGCTATTTTTTCTGAAAATCTTTTTAAGAGTTTAACAATAATAGATCAAGAGATAACCAGAGAATAAAGAAAGAAAGACAACACAAGCCAATCATCTTGGCTCACCCCACAATCTAAGGTTAGTCAAGTCCCCTTCCATTTTCGATGGATTTTTTACTATAATCACACAAGATTACAATTGCTCCAACACACAAGTCAGAGACTTCCTTGCGTCACACAAGAGGACTTCTGCCATCAGAATTTTACAAAAGAATTTTTTATGTGTTTACACTATAGAACTCAAAGAGTGGTAAACTAACTTTAAGCTTAAGAAACTTCCGACACTTAATCAATTCTAAGATACCAAGTTTGTAAGACTTTTCAAAGTGTTTATGTGCTTTTGAATTTGACTGAGTTTTCACACTTGTAAAATATCTGTGGTAACTTAATTTCTTCAAAGTACTCAAGTCCTTATAGAGGAGAGAAATGACAGTACCATTGTTTGAAGATTGTCTGCTCATCAAAATTGTCCTTCAGAAGCTTTGATTCAGATTTGAAAGTTTTGCCTCAAAAGGATAACGTCATTGAACAATACTAGGAGAGTGCTTTACTTCTTAGGGAATGATATGTTACGTTCTCTTTGTCATTAAAGTTATTTGTTTGATTTTGTACATGTTCAGAAGAAGACAAACAATACTACAAGAGTTTGGAAGCGACCTTCGATCATAAGAAGACAAAATAGATCAAAGTCACCCAGACTGTTGACGTGTCCATCAAAACAAGTTTCCTTTAGAATTCGTTTTTATCACAATCTTTAGAACATCTTCTGCTCAGAGCTTTGATTTTCTGTTGACCTTTCTTCATATCATCTTCTAAGTCTACAGAAGTTTTCTATGTTTTTCTTGAGTACCATAATGCTTTCCTTGTGCTCAGACCTTGATTTATTAGAACAAAAAAACTTGACCTTGAACTCATAATTTAATTATATTGTATTGCATATTTGAATACACATTAGAGTATCAAATTGTTCTTTTATACATTGTTATCGTCAAAATCTTAGAGACATTGTTATAAAACCCACTTTAGTTCAACAATCTCCCCCTTTTTTATGATGACAAACTCATGTATATCAAGATCAATATAACTTAACTCATTAGAAGGTGAGGTTAGTAAGCTACCCTGATTATGGTTAATTAAAACAATAATAGAATTATACAATAGAGCATATATAATTAGAAGCAATAAAATTTTATTCTGCAGAATTAAGCAATTGTTAGCAGATAATTAAATTCTATTTTCTACTCTCCATTTTGTCATCAACAAAAAGTAACTTGTGCATTAAGATACTGAGGGAAATATTAAAGTACAGGCTAAAATTGTTTGCAAAATATTACAAAGAAAGTGAAAAAGACAAATTAAAGGGGTTCCTAAGTTTCTCTAAAATCCTAAGTGCTGAGTTTGATCAAGATGTCCAACTTGTTGTCCATTGCCTCTTGCTTGGCAGATTGAGCAGCTAACTTTTCATATATAGCATCTTGCTTTGAACGTTGAGGAGCTAATTCAGTTCTTATCCACTTCTAGTGTTGATCTTCCTTGGATGAGCTTCCTTTACATGAATAGTTTTTTTGGGATTTGATTTAGCTTCAGAGGCAGATTTCCTCTTCCTGCTCTTATACACATCAGGTGCCTTTTCAGGAATGTCAGCCAAAGTGATATTAATGCCCTCCTTCCTGCGATCTTTAATCCATTCATGGATTACCTCTTTGTTATCCTCAAGAGTGATAGGAGGATAATCTCTGAAAGAATAGTTCAGAGAGCACTCTGGATAATCCAAAATGCAATCCTTCAAATGCTTATATAGATCATGTGAGGCAAGATTTATCTTGTAAATCTTAATAAAAAGTTTATGATATAACTTTTTAATATAAAATTTATCATATAATATATTTAAATAATACAAACCTTTATTACTTAATACATTTGTTCATGAATACAACTTTTTCACTTTACATTTTAATACATTTTTTAATATATTTCAATACATCATTTTCTTAATATATTTTTACCATAAAATTGAATTATATCATTATTTATTTTTTAAAAATTCTATTTCAAGCAAATTTCTTAATACAAATTTTATATTTGGATACAGCTTTTATTGTTTAATATTTTTTAATACATTATTTATTATTGAATAACATACCCTTTTATATTTATAATAATTAAAATAGTATAAAATTTTGGTCAAAATCAATTCATAAAAGATGTCAAACTTAATATTATTAGTTATTTTTCAATTTTTTGTAAAGTCTAAAATTAACTGATTCAATAATTTTTTAAACACTTAATTATTAAAGGGGTTGGATACTCAACTGCTTTGAGCTCAAGGATAAGAGTTGGAGATCATGGTTTCAAACTAGGACAAATGAATAAATACTAATCTAATAAATAACAACTAACATATGCCATTAAAAAAACACTTAATTATGTTTGTTGTAAAATTTATCCTTATTTATTAATTTTGTTAAGTCTTAACCTAATTTTTTCCCCTCTACTAATCCTTTATTAGGTTTGCAACAACTCTATCCTAAAATTTTGGCTTTAAATTTGCATCATATATGTTTTTCATTTCTCTCTTTAACAGCCGATGAATATTTTTCAAAACAAAAATTTAACAGATATTTATTAATTTTATTAGGTCTGCAACAACTTAACCTATTGTTTCTGTAGATTTTTTTTGACAAATTGTTGTACACTTATTTAATATGTTTACAAACAAAATATCCTAATTTCCATGCAAACCCGGCTATCCTAAATAATTTGTTAGGAACCATGAACTGTATTAATTTTTTATGTTTAACTATAAAAGTAATAAATAAAATTGACCTGTGCAACAATATAATTTTTGTATTCTTTTTATCTTTTTTCTTTATAATTTATTTATTATCATTTGATTGTAATATTGTATCTCTAATAATCTAATTTGCATTTATTGGTCGACCCATGATCTTACAGGTTAAAGATTATTTATTGGTCTTTATTATAGTCGAGAAGACCCGTGCGTCGCACGGGCCAAAAGCCTAGTTTAATATTTAATTGTGTTTTCCCTTTTATATATTATGAGTTTTTTTGGGATGCCAACATATACTCGTCCACGGTTTTCCTTGTTGTTCTTCTCATTCTTGGTTTGCCGGAAAAAATGTTTACTTTATAAAAACATTAAAATCATGATATGCTGGATATGACACATCATACTAATAGATGATAGAGTAAATTACACTCCCCTCTCCTCAAAGATGCTTGAATTACACTCCCCTCCCCTCTTAAGTTGAAATATACACTTTACTCCCTCAATATTTTTTTTATGTTAAAATTTATGCTCCCCTCCCTTATAAGATGCTTGAATTACAA
>Ga0099826_10002042_pt1 | contig 12749 bp, 9 predicted proteins | sample Mtrugardesep15_FD_76830 | JGI IMG/M metagenome (GOLD analysis project Ga0099826, IMG submission 76830) | Root nodule microbial communities of legume samples collected from California, USA - M. trunc garden sep15 | ecosystem: Host-associated > Plants > Roots > Nodule | place: USA: California...
ATTATTGCATCATCCCAACAAAGGCTAAAAACCATAATGAAAATCAGCTCAACTAGTGAGTAAAGAAAAATCATTCCCGTTCAGAGCTAAATACAAAATGGAATTCAAGAGGTTCCACCAACTCTTGTAAAAGAAGGAGTTGCTGAGCTTTCTCTATCACCAGAAAAGAAAAGAAAAAGAAGATGAAACTAAAGTAGTAATTCAGTTCAATTTTTTTTATTAATCAAAACAGTTAACTATTTTAAAAACCAGTTCAGTTTGGTTCAAACTATTGCATTATGGTTCAGTTCAGTTTTGACATAGTTTTGGTCTAAACTGAACTTTGCCCATCCCTAATTTTAACATATTCTAAGCTTTAAATCATTGTACATAATTGTAACCAGATAGAGATTGTGGAGGAAGTGATGATGGAAGAGGAAAGGGAAAGGAGAAAGATGATGGAGGAATAGCCTATAATCAAGTTAATGATTCTCTAAAGTGAAATTGAGGTTGGGGACACATGATATAACCTGAACTACATGTACCACGGCTTTCGTGTGAATTATCTTTCTAGGCAAGAAACACCAGAGGAACAAGCTAAGTTCGAAGCGCAGTAAAAATCGTTCTAGTGTATAGGGACTCAGGATCCTCTACATATTCCTATGTTGTCTTTCTATCCCTATCTTAATCTCTCTTATTTTACTGTTGCAGGGGATGTAGAACAGCAGAGAATCCAAAGTTATTGCATTTGCCTTTCATGTAGTATTGAAACAAAATATTGTCAATCTCCTTAAATATGACATGACATTAATCACAAAAATCACTTAAGAAATAAAATTGAGTTTTATGATTAGAGATGGTCATTAGCACCCATTCCTTTATGTATAATTTGAACGTATAAGTAAGAACATTTTTATTTACTACATTATACAAAAGAATGGTGTGATACAATTATGCAATACTTGACTGACACCCAATTATTATGTTACAAGGCCAAAGGAAAATGCAGAATAGCAAATTTTGCATTTATTGATATTGCCAAATACTAATTTGATAGTTAAATACCTGGGAACTTACTTACATACGAGAATCATACATACATTCAAGGCCATTTTGTGAACTCAAACACTTTCCATACAATATCAAGTCCAGTGGGAATCTGCCACACAAAGAGAAGAACATTCAACGTATTCAGCGCGATGTGAAGATTTCTGGCTGTTTCACTGCCTTTCTGCATCGGTGGTACTAGAGCTGCTGCCAGTGCCCATAAGACGGTAATGCCTGTAGGGAAAAATTATTCTAGTGTTATCAATTTTCGTTACAACCAATATAATCCCCAACTCAGAGAGCTATAAAGATTCCCAACTTCATCAGATTGAATATATTTCTTATCTTTATCCCAGTATTGGCAATCCTGTATCGCATATAATAATAGTTTGTTGCTACACTACACCGCTATAGCGTTGCTATTGCCACTATTTGACAACACTTTGTACCAAATCAAGTAGCTCTGAACAATAGTGGTTACTTAAAATCTTTTGTGTTTGTTTGAAAGTAAAGGTAGAGGACAATGCATTATTATAATTGAAGGTTGTAGGAACAGTTGGTGAAAGTGAAGTTAACAGTGGATAATCTTAAGATGAAAAGGGGTTGTTTGGTAGTTTGAGAGAAACTTAAGGGAGATTAGTGCTTAGTTACAAAAAAGAAGGGGTGTTTGTGTTTTTTAAGTAAATCTTAGGGGAGGTGAATGTAGTTTACCCTTAAATCAAATGCAAACTTAGTGTTTACCTGCTCCTGCAAATAAATGTGGACCAGGAAATAGCTTTCCTGTCCTTAACCATGTGTTGAGTCCTCCACCAACAGCCTCAAAGACACCAAACCCTAGAAGTATGGATCCAGCATTAAAGTGTTTATCCCTGTATGAACCTTTGATAAGCTCTTTCCTCTCCTAAATATCAGTAACCAACAAATTTGGTGCTCATCAGATTCAGCATTTACTAATGACAAAAATAACACAAAGGCTAAATTGCTCATCTAATGATAAAAATCAGTGTCCACTGTGAAACATGCAATAATGCATAAAGGGTACTGCTACGTACCTCAGTAAGTTTCTGAATTTCAAGTTCAACTGGTGATGGTGGTGAAGTTTCAAGTGCTTTACCATCTGGGGTGACCGGAGCGGGTTTGAGTTGTTTCTTGAGTTCATTAATATCGTTTTGAATAGTCCTAACTCGGCGCCATTGCCACCCCAAATAGCCAGCATATAGAGTATAGAAAAACAAACCACCCAACACAATGGGATGAATGAGAGCAAATGTTCTTCCTTCAAATATCCCAAACTCTCCACCAGCAGCAAGTGCATCCTGTTTCATTCATCATGGATTGGTTAGAAAATAAAAGAGTAAAGATATGGATGAAAGAATAGAATAGGATGCTTGCCTTGGTATCCAATAAGAATGGAAATGTGATTGCTGAGAGAGAAAGAAGAGAAGTTTGTTTGATATTAATTTGATCTAATGAAAACTTCAGTGGGGTGGAGACAATATTGAATTTGGATGGAAGTGGAACAACATGTTTTGAGATTGATTGGCGTGTCTTGATGCATGAAAGAATGGGAAGCTTGACAAGACTGAGTGTGGAGGCCATACTCTCTGCCTCTGCTGCATACGGGGGTTCACAATCAGAGAGATAGAGAAGGGAAGAGGTTTGAGGTTGAAAGTCCTTCCTACCTGAAAAAGATATTATAATGTCCACATGTTTTTTTTTACTGGAGATAAGGTCTACATGTTTACTCTCTTTCTAAGTTGGATCATTTTTTTATCCATCTTTTCATTTTCACCCTTTTATCTTTAAATTTAAATTCTAAAATCCAAAAACTTGTTTAATCTTTTGCTTAAATATTTTAATTTAGAAGTAATAGTTCGAATTCATAAACTCAAAATAATGAATCGTTCATCTCTAATATGAGTTGTGGTGAATTATCGCCCGAATCTTATTCATATCAAGTAATTTGAACAAAAATTGTAGTATAAGCAAACATGAAATGTAACACAAAGAACCTTGGTGCAAGAGGAGTGCAATCGTGAACTTCATTGTACCATGTTGCTTGAGAGTGTTTTTGAAGGGCACACGAAAAATATGCTTATCATAATACATTTTTAAGTTTTGAGAGTATTATAAAAACATTGAAGGAATTTTGAATTTTATTAAATTGATCTAAGCCTCCAAAATCCTCCAACATATTTTATAAATACTTCCATATTAGAAGACAGACTTAGAGTTGAGGGAGGAATTGAATGGGAGGCTAGAGACTAGAGATAAATCTTAGAAGCGTATAGTTTTCGTCTGATTAATTAGAACTAAGACGGAGTATATGGAATGTAACGTCATAAAAAGGCAAAGTAGTTCTACCTTGAAAGTGAAGATTAAAGATCGTATCATACACCAAGTTGCACGGTTTAAAATTAAATATCTTGGATCCTTAGTACAAAGTGACGGAGAAATAGAAGCAGATGTAAATCATCGTATTCAAGTTGGGTGGTTGAAATGGAGAAGAGTCTCGGGTGTTTCATGTGATAAGAAAGTACCACTTAAGTTAAAAGAAAAGTTATATCGGACAACAGTCAGACCGACGATGTTGTACGGTACAAAGTGTTGAGCAGTTAAGAGCCAACATGAGAATCAATTAAGTGTAGCGGGATAGGATTAGGAATGACATCATTAGAGAGAGGGGGTAGAAAACAAACTTAGATTGTTTGGGCATGTAGAGAGAAGACATGTAGATGCCGTCGTAAGAAGAGTATATCAGATGGAGAAGAGTCAGGTCAAAAAAGACAAAGAAAAACCTAGAAAAACTATGAGTTGAGTCCAAATATGATTTATGATATAATAATATGACATGATTCAGTTCATGTAGCTGACTCCACTTAATGAGATAAAATTTGGTTGTTGTTGTCGTAATTTTAAATAATTAATTTTGTAACTAATTTAATATTTTAATATTATTAATTTTATTTTGGTACAAAATGAAAATTTTTATTACGTAAACTATTGTCAATTTTTTAAACGAGCATTGTTCTTATTATGTGATTCAGGCTGACAATTCGAACCAAGTCATTTGAACACTCAATGTGGGTTGAGATCAAATTAAAAATATGTTCATGTCATACTCGAGTCAAACACTAAAATAAAACAATTCTTGAGTTGTAGATAAATAAAATTTGAGTGACAAACTCATTTTCTATACTACTATTTCTTAATATCTTAATAGGCCGTTAAAGTTAGAGTCACACTCAAGACGGTTAAAGTAAAATAGAAAAGTATTTTTTTTATCCTTAAAAAAAAAATCTTATGCAAATTTTGATCCAAACATAGTACATCAATACAATTTTTTAGTTTTATATTATTTTTATTCCTTTTTTGATGTTTTTTCTCTCACATTAGATTCAATGTCTATGCAGAACGATACACAATGTCTCCTCTCGAAAAAGAAGATATACGGTTTCATTGTGTAATGTTGAAAATTTTATGTCAAAATAATATAACTGAATAAAATAATAGAGATTAGAGAGTTCACTTGTCAAATAGTAGTAAGATATTTCTTTTGCACCACAAAAAGTTTGTAATTTGTTCCAAACTAGATTAAATTAGACTTATATATTTTTATTAATTTCTTGTTCTCTTTTACGAGAAAATACCATTTTTTTTTATAAATTTGGTATCCGATCCAAAGTCCATTAATTCAAGGAGTCAAATTTCACATCCACTTACGGGCCGTTTAAATTCAGAGAATGTATTAGCTCATTGAAATTCACACCAATAAAAAATCAAGATCTTAGGCCAACCCAAATAAATTATGAGAAAAAAATCATCTCAATAAACACCGGTAAAATACACAAGAGAGGGTATGGATTACAATGGAAAAGATGCCAATTAGCCAAACATTCCAGATAGAGAGCGGCCCAGTTAATTTAAAAAAAAGAACACGGTTGGCTTCAATTTAATAGTGGTGTCTAATTTTAATGTAAAGTTACCATAAATACTTTTTCTAATAAGCAAATTACTTTAAATACAAGTGAAAATTGAACGCAGTTAATGTATTTCAAAGATATAGTAGGAAAGCTTTAAAAAGCAAAATATAATAGGAAAAATAAAATTCATTTTTATCTCTTGATTTTTTAAAATAACCGAAACTTTAAAGTGACGTTTGAATAGATTGAATTATTTTTATTTGTTTACTACTTTTTATATTTTTAATTTATAATTGAAAAGTTAGGCTAGCTTGACTGATTTAAGTCAACAATTGTTTGAGGTTCAGAGTGTTCTTGTTAAAAAGAAAAAATTTAATATAGCAATTAACCTACTAACATTTGTTATTCAAAATCAAAATAATATAGAACCTAAATGATTTATTTTACATTAACACGATAGATTGCAATTGATACTTCTTTTTATAAAAAAACTAACATACAAATTACACTTGAAGATTCGGTTAAACCAGGTTTAGTTTTGAAATGTCGTGAGACTTCATGTTTAAGTAAGTTTGTTTTGAACAAAAGATAAGATAAATGATCTTACCGCGTAGGATAGGAAAGAAAAAACAGAAATAAATAATAGTATAAAAGGAATGAAAATAAAATGAAAAAAAAAAACGGAGGGGTTATAACTTATAAGAGGAGGAGGATTTTGCATCGCATTATATAAGAGAGCAGAAGCGGCTGGGTGTTTGGTAGCCGCTAAATGCAATTAGAGAGTAGTTAGTATTTAAAATAACTTCTTCCTTCTCATTGCCAATTGCTTGCGCCATGCTTATCTCTATATCACTCAAAATCGCCATCCTCTTATTCTCAATTTATGCAATACACATGATATTCGAAATAGGTCTGATACACGAGGCAAAGAAACTATGGAGAATCTTCCAAGATTGGTTCCATGTGTATCAGGTTTTCCATGTTCCATAACTAAACGACAATATGCAACACAAAACTTTTTACAAAAAACTCTCTCTCTACTTTCCTTCCCTCCAAGACTCTCAATTAAACACCCTCGTCACTTCCAATACTAATCAAACCATCCACGATCATTTTCTTGGTGCCACCGTGTCCTGGTTCAACCAAACTCAACCTAACAGAGCCTTCATTCTCAGGATCAGAATATTCGATAAGCGAAGAATCCTTCGTGCTTATATTCAACACATTCACGTCGTTGTTGACCAAATCGAGAAACAAGGGAATCGCGATTTGCGTCTCTACATAAACCCAACTGATTTCGGACGGTGGAGATTCGTTCCATTTACACATCCTTCCACTTTCGAAACAATCATAATGGAAACCGATCTAAAAAACAGAGTCAAATCCGATCTAGAATCTTTTCTCAAAGGTAAACAATACTACCATCGCCTTGGTCGTCTTTGGAAACGTAGCTTCCTCTTATACGGTCCTTCCGGCACCGGAAAATCTTGTTTTGTCGCCGCCATGGCCAATTTTCTCTCTTACGACGTCTACGACATAGACCTATCCAGAATTTCAACCGATTCAAATCTTAAATCCATCCTGCTTCAAACAACTCCCAAGTCAATCATCCTCGTTGAAGATTTTGATCGGTATCTCACTAAGAAATCATCTACAACAGTAACTTCATCAGGGATATTATTGAACTTCATGGACGGGATTTGGAGCGGCGAAGAGAGAGTGATGGTTTTCACGATGAACAGTAAAGAGAACGTCGAACCGAATCTACTTCGTCCGGGTCGGGTTGATGTACATATCCATTTTCCACTTTGTGATTTTTCATCGTTCAAAACACTTGCTAGTAACTAACTTGGTGTAAAGGATCATAAACTGTTTCAACAAGTTCAGGAAATATTTGAAAACGGAGCGAGTTTGAGTCCAGCGAAAATAGGTGAGTTGATGATCGTGAATCGGAACTCACCGAGTCGTGCGATTAAATCAGTTATAACTACGTTGAAAACGGACGGTGATGGAAGAGGGTGTGGATTGATCGAACGGCGCATAGGGAATGATGATGACGTGGAGGAGGGTGTACGTGATACGCGGAAATTGTACGGGTTTTTCAGATTGAAAGGTCCTAGAAAATCTTCTACGTCACCAAACAGTGTATTGGCAAGTCCGTTGCGAATTTGCGAAGAATGACTACGTTGGAGGACACGTGGCGAATGTTCGTTAGTCTTGGGAACAACGAGCAACTTTTCCCATTGCATCCAATTCGAATAATACTTAGCTGAAATTGTGGTTGGTGACACTATCAACCACAATGTTACAAGTGTACAAAACAACAAACAAATTTTGTGAAAGAAAAAGAAAAAAGCCACACATAACATTGTAGTTGGTCAATGTCACCCAAATGCTACCCGTCTAATTCAGGCTGGGGAATGGATTACTCTTTTTCTCTCAACATAAACAATACTCTTTTTCTCTCAACATAAACAAAAGTGATTTGTACAGATTTTATTAACACACTTAAAAAACTGTTCAAATTTGTCCTTTGATGCTGTGTGTTTCGCATGGAATATAAATCGGTGGAAATTGGAGATTGATTAAAGAATTTGCATAAGCCAAAGAAAATTATCAACTAGATATGTATTTGCTAATGCAGTCTGATTCTGATGTGTTTTTTTATTTATTATCTATGAAGTTAACCTTTTGATTTTTTCCTATTGTTGATAGGAAACGCCATCTAATCATGAAAGATTGTGATTCAGTGAATCATTTTTACATTTTTACTTCAAAAAATTAATGAAATTGGACTCTTTCTTTTTCAAAAGGGTTCATATTACACTGTCACTATGTCACAAAAATCATCAGAAAATTCCAATAATTGTTTTCTCCCGAGTATATAGCCACTTTAAAAGTGTTTATATGGTACAAAGCGAAGAGTCATTGGTCAAGGTTTTGTTTTGTTTTTGTCTGGACTCACACAATAAGTGTTAAAAAGTAATGAATTTGGGGTTTGCCCCTTCTTATACAAATATTATGAAGTCAGTACCAATCAAGTTGCAGTTACATACGTATGATTCTTTGTTCTAACTTATCTCTCCCGGATACCCTAATTTAATGCATACACCATAGCTGAGCCCCCAGTCCCCACAGAACTTGTTGAGGGTAATGCGGTAGCACTGCACAATACATAATACATGTATAAGTATTTGTCAATTCTTTACATTTTAAATTTAACACTACATAGTTTATGAATGGTGCACATTACATGCGATGAACGCAAGATATAAAAATCCTACCGTCAGTTAAAAGCAATTTTTAAGATCTTTTTCAATGGGGTGCCACTTCTGATTGCATAGAATTCATTTCCCACTTCATTGATTATCTTACTTCTCTCCCCATAAAGATACCTAAACAATATCATTCTTATTGAGCAAGATCTCCCATTTGAAAATTGTTTAGCCTCGAACGGTATAATATCTTGGTACGTCTGCTCTAGACTCTGCGGTTATTACATACTGATACTAGTTCAACATCAGTTTCACTTTTCAGACTTTACTCTTAAATGCCTCTGGACTTGGGGGATAGGCAATCAAATAAATGTTCTAATAATTAATATGTACTTCTAATAGTCTTCATGGCATCCATTCCCGCCCCAACCATTTTTGCTTTCACTGCAATCAGTATTTATTCCTATTTATGAAATCAATAATGGATTGGAAGCAATGTTTACCATCAAACCAGCTGGGGGTTGTTGACTTGTTGTTTTCGGTTAAATTAAAAGATCAATGTTCCTTCTAGGATTCACAAAGTGAAATGGACACACACACACCCAAGTTAAACAAGGTTTTCCCATGGCCCAGGAAGCTATTGAAAACAAATAACATTTTGTCATGTCACCCATGATTAGTGCTCCACAAACGCCACGGGTAGAGGCTTACAAGCTAAGTTACAAATTACAATAACTAATATAATTTGAGTTGCAATTTTTCTGACTGATTATGAAGGTTGACTGACTCAGCCACAAAGTAATTATTTTTTGGTTAATGATGTAACAAAATAATTGTGTTTTTTTTTTACAATATATGAGTAGTCTCTGAGTCATCATTAATAATTTTAAAAATAAAAACAAATGAATCACAAGGTTTGAGTTTTTTTCTTTCTTAGTTCTTCTTTGTCTTTATGTTCTACTTCTTCGTTAATTTCTATAAAATTTAAAGAGAAAAGAAAATGTTAACACGTACACGAAAGAGGAACATGCAAGCAACCGCATATTTATATTTAATGTTCGATCAAGTTTATGGGAGAAAACAAGCTCTTGAAGTTTATTAAAAAGACAAAAACTTGAAATATGTAAAATTCATTGCTGTAATTCAATGAAAATAACGAAAAGCTCTTCAACTTTGAAATTAATCTTCATCACCCACACACACCACATTATCCCCATTGATAATTACTGAGCATATGTACTTTTCACTCATCTCTTAAAAAGTAGATCAACAAGAACACGAAGGTTGTACTTCCTTCATTTTAGTAATATCTATTTTTGATCCTTTAAGTGTAGCAACATTGTTATTACTATTATTAGACTCCAACGACCTTTTTGAAACAACCTTATTAATCTCTTCAAGCAATTTGAAAAATGCAGAGTTCACATTTTCACCACTGAAAGCTGAAGTCTCTGAGAAAAAGAGGCCCTGATCCTCTGCAAACTCCACAGCATCTTCCGTGTTCACCACTCTTTGGTCCACAAGATCACCTTTGTTACCAATTAGCATGATCACGATGGAATTGTCGGCGTGTGACCGTAGCTCCTCAATCCATCTAGCTACATGATCAAACGTTTGTCTTTTAGTTATGTCATACACCACCATGGCCCCTAATGCTCCTCTGTAGTATGCACTTGTAACCGCTCTGTACCTATATTATAATTATAATTATAATATAACATCAGCAACAAAATCATCATAATTTATGTCTTTTATATCATGAGCATGTTTGGTATTTTGATGGATTTGTTGAAATCACCTTGAACCAACATGATTTTACAAAAGCTATAAAACTTATCTAAAAATGATAGTATCTGTTTTGATTATTAATGTCATTTTGCTGATTTTTCAATTAGAGAAACATCTATTTAGATGTCAATAAGATAGTTAATTCGGAAATATAATTTACTTAGATGTAATTAATGTTTTTGTTATTGGCTGAAAGATGAATTATGAATATTTACCTATAAATTAACATAAGCAGGTTTTTTTTTTAGCTTAAGACAATCCATCTGGTTCCTAATGAAAATTGGTCATAATAATTCAGAGTTTGATCAATAAATAAATAACTAATCAATAGTTGTTTAAGTGACATATCGAACTTGAATGGCTCTGAGTGATTCAATCTCAACAGAAATTTATTAATCACTTGGGATCAATGGGTTGGCTAGCTGTCTGTGTTGCATTGCATAACCAAGTTTTTTACTAACTAAAACAATTTCATTATTCAACATCCATTAGTACTTTCTACTATTTGAAAACAGATATCTAAGTTTGTGGGATTGTAAGTAGGAAACCAAATATGGCAATTATAGTAAGATTCTTAATGTCAAATTGAGATTGTTATGCAAGAAACTAAAAAAACACAATGCACTCTCTTAGGTAAAACAGAGGAAGAAAAGAAACCTTTCTTGGCCAGCAGTATCCCAGATCTGAGCTTTGATGAGTTTACCATTAATTGTGACAGTTCTAGTCTGAAATTCAACTCCAATGGTTGATTTTGAGTCAAAGCAGAACTCATTCTTTGCAAACCTTGACAGCATTTGAGTCTTTCCTACTGCTGAGTCACCAATCACAACAACCTTAAACACATAATCTATTTTCTCTTGTGGCCTTTCAGCTTCTACACCATTCATTTCCTGATTCATTTTCTTCTCAAGGTCAAAAACAGCTTCAAAGGATGCTAATAATAGTCTCTTCCCCGTCAGAATATATATTAGTAGAAAAGAAATTAATAAAGTAAAGAAAATAAAGGAAAAAGGTTGAAAGAAAACATGAACTGGACAACAACCTAGAATTACCAGTGTGAAATAATTCTCCCCCTTTAATTTAATGCTTTACCAACTCAAGTGTAGTAGTACAATATAATATACATAAATATAGAGATATTGTTTGCATATCAGTGACTAAAAAATTGAGCTCGGAATTCTGAGATTTACTATATTCACTATTTCACACACATTGTGCACCAAGTACTTGTGCAAGACCTAGTTTGAGGGCAATATAATTTTGGTTTTTAGTTTTTTTTTTGCACAATCGACTATGTACTTACTTTTTAAATACTGATATAATTGCAAAACATTCAGTACCAGAAAGTGTTGGAAGAAAACTTAATCAATCAAGTGCTTTCATAACAGTATAAAGATAGTTAAAAATGAAGGAATATTAGTGAATGTCATCATCAAGCCAACTGTTTTGTTTTGTTTTGTGCATGACTTTATCATACCATTTATTGTTGTTTTTAAATGAGTTACTCTTGCATATATTTTTCTTTTTGGTGTGACATTTTCAAATGCCTTTCAAAATTAATTATTACAGTAAATTGTAATTAATTATTTGATGGCTTTTTTAAAGAGCTTGTTTGCATTATTCAAGTAAAACAACGATGGCCTTGAACAAGATTGGTGAAACTGCTAATAAACCAGTATCTGGACCGTTAACTGAAAATCAATGGTAAATTGATGTGGAATGTGTGCATGGGATGGGATAGACATGTCAATGTAAGCTGCTCGTTTTCATCACCGCTGGGAATTCTACTTGTTTATTATTCCTCGGAAAAGAAAACATTGTGACCTGTGCAGCATGAGCATGGTCTACCATACAATTCAATCCAGCCACACATGATACGGTCTGCAACAAATTGCAGGGCTCATTGCAGAGACTATAGGGCCACACAGCATAGACAAACGTTATAAAAGAACATTCTTTAATTCCAATGCAGGATAAGTTGAGGGTTTTCACTTTCTGCACCGACAAAAATGTAATACTGGTAAAGATGTGTCTTTTTTGTTAATTTATTTTATGTTTTTTACACAAAAATAAGGATAGTATGTATACTTGGAATGACTGTGTTAGGACATTCCTCAAAATACTAGTGATTAATAAAGGTAACAATAAGCTAAGGATACACATGAACAATCAAAAAACCAATAGAAAATTAACAAATCAAAACCTTAACCCTGTGAGTGTGTTTGGATGGGGTTATTGAAATTTTTTAAAGATTTTTTTTTTTTTGGTTAAGAAATTTTATAAAGAATTTAGATTTTTAGACAATTCAAATAATTCAATTAAATTGCTTTCATTTCTAAATATTATTGTTTTGATGGAGTAATAAAAAAAAATTCATTGTATTATTTTTGGGCAACTTATAAATTTTGAAAATTAAAACTAAGCAATATATATATGCACATATCAAAAATTTTGAGGGGTCGATTTATAATTTTGAATTTTTTTAGAGGCAAATATGTAATTTCCAAAAAATGGGTCAAACTATAATTTTTTAAAGTTATTAGGGTCAATTTGAAACTTTGAGGACAAAAATGCAAAATTTAAAAAATTATAAGAAATTTGAAATTTTTATCTTTTAGGTGTCATTTAAAATTTTCTAAATTTATCTTGAACAAAATATTTCATAAATTTTCATCATTTTGAATATACAATTTCCTTTTTCAAATGTAGAGTAAGGTTGAATAATTTAATATATATATATATATATATATATATATATATATATATAAGAGATATAATGAAAAAATATATACATATA
>Ga0099826_10002043_pt1 | contig 12749 bp, 6 predicted proteins | sample Mtrugardesep15_FD_76830 | JGI IMG/M metagenome (GOLD analysis project Ga0099826, IMG submission 76830) | Root nodule microbial communities of legume samples collected from California, USA - M. trunc garden sep15 | ecosystem: Host-associated > Plants > Roots > Nodule | place: USA: California...
TAAGAATTAAAAAAATAAAATTTGTATTGAAAAGATAAATTTCGTAACACTTTAAAAAAAACTTTTAAAACATTAATTTCATAATTTTCAAAAAAATATTTCCATCTTTAGCCGTGCCTTAAGGACACATTCTAACATTTCTCTTAAATAATTTTAAGTGCACTTATTATTTTGTATGTATGGGTGTGTAGTGTGTGTTTCCTCCGTTAATTTTTGTTAAATATTTTGTTTTAATTTTGAAAACATTTGCGTCAACTAATTTATCTGTTTCCCTCCAAAATTTCAAGGTATTAACTACTTTCTCTTCAAATGTATGCTTGATATGCTAGAGGTGGCTTTGAGGTTACTCAAACTTTACCCAGATGATCTATTTCATGAAGCCTCGTACGGTGAAATCAACAGCGAAGAACGAAATGAGGAATCCAACAAATTCTCCACCTTAGTTTCATTGGCTAAATTTAAACTGAACTCTAATTTCCCAAAGAGGCGATTCTTCCAACCTACAGACTACTTAATTTATAGCCGTAAGTTTCCAAGATTTTGCTTAGTTTCATTAGATGTACAATTTACATATATCACACAATAATTGATCTATTTCTAAAACAATTTTATTACAGATTTAAGCCTAAAACAATTTGAAGACAACTATGGGATTCCCGAATCCGATATTGCGGAGTATTTACGGTTGGTTTATGCAGATAGAAGTGTACATGTAACATCATCTTCTGTGAAATGTTGGTCAGTACCTGGCTTCCTCATGGCTTCGAAATTTCTGTTCCTGCCTATAAAACTACTGCGTATGTTGATTCCATTCCCCTTACAAATCATTAAATTTTCTATTGGGTATGCCACTACTTCACCACTAATCAACTTACCGGATGATTTGTTGATTTGTTCAGATCAACTACTTCATAAATTTGCATACTTGTTGGTTCAAGTTTTCAAGTATCTAGATATCCTTGGTAAGTAAAACCAATAACCAATATATTATAATTCTTGTATTATAATATTTTCCCAAAAAAAAGGTGAACAATACAAGTTGTCAAGTATTTGTGTCCAAATTTGTATTTTTTTCAAAATTACTCTCATTTAATTTGACTTTCGGCAATGATTCAAGTACTTATACGTTCCTTTGATTGTGTCAGGAACAAGGGAAATATATGCAAAAAAATATACCCTTTATGAAGTTGTGGGAGTAATAAAATACTTGATCCAAAATCTTAAAGGATTTAATGGTTTAGGGCTCAGACAAGCTTCAGCACATGAAGCCATTTTGTATGCAGCCCAGAATGGAATAATTACATTGATAAATGCTATGAGGAACGCTAATCCTTATCTACTTTCAGTCACTGATAACAGTGGTAGAGGCATACTTTGGTATGCAATTCTGAATCGCAGAAGATCTGTTTTCAACCTCATATATTCTCTCAATGGATTGGAGAAGGAGATGATTAAATATCGCACAGACTCGGTTGACAATAATATGTTGCACATGGCAGCACTTTTAGTTCCTTCATCTATCCGTAGTGGCAGATTGGGTCCTGCTATGCAAGTACAAAAAGAAATTCAATGGTTTAAGGTCATTTGTCTCATCTCTATCTATCTGTCTATCTATAATGGGAACAAACTACAATATTGCTAGTGGTGAGGTACAAACACCTCTGATGTCATGAATTAAAAGTAGATCAAGCAAAATAAATATTGAATGATAGAACAATTAACAGGTTTAGAACAAAACTCGTGAATGGAAGTGATTTGGTGAAGAAAGAAAGTAATGAGAATTTTGGAGATAAGGAGAGAATGGAAATGATAAGCAATCTAATTTTTTATTGAATGATAGATCACATATTAATTTTTAAGCATTAGGGACTATTTATGAAACATGGGAATCAACAACTGACTAAAACTGAGTTGTAACTTGTAGCTCAAGTTACCTAACTAATATTTAGTTATTCAACTAGCAACCTAACTAACTTTGAATTATATCAACTAAAGTCCTCAATTTAAGTTAGCTGTAAATACCATTACCAATCTTCATCTAAGGTCTTTAAATGTGCTAATCTTCGAAGGCTTTGTTAGCAAATTTGCACGTTTCAAATCTGTTCTGCAATATTGCAGCTCCAATTTCTCCTTGTTTAATTGATCCCTTAGAAAACGAGACCTTGCTTCAATGTGCTTGCTCCACTCATAAGCAACTTCTAAGGTCAAATAGTTGGAGCTACCACCTTAGAATCAATCTCCAAACTGATTTTAGAAAGTGAGAATTCTTGAGCAACCACCACCTTAGAATCCATCTAAAAAAATGACATAAGAAAGTGATAATTATTGGACTATTACTTTTTCCATCTTATTGGACACATGGGATACAAGTGGCAATACACGACAGTTAAATGGTGGCAAGTACGCATACGTACACTATCAGTTGGAACAATATTTAAAATTAGGAGTGGTCAAACAGGCGGAGAGATTATAGAGGTGTTCAAGAAACATTATTGTTTAAGATAATAGATTGCTTTATTGACGTTTGTCCAAAACAATTTTTAAAGTGTTTTCTTGTGTATAATATTAAGATTAAGATCGTTTGAAATCAGTGCAGGTGGTGGAGGAAGTTGTGCATCCCATGTGCAAGGAAGCCAAAAATGAGGATGGTAAGAAACCTTATGATGTATTCATAGAAAGCCACGAGGAGCTAGTGAAAGCTGGAGAAAAATGGACAAAAGACACAGCTACTTGTTATATAGCTGTGGCTTCTCTCGTCCTTACTATCATGTTTGCTGCAGCCTTTACTATTCCGGGTGGAAACAACCAAACTGGGACACCCATCTCCTTGGATCAAAATACATTTAAAATGTTTCTCTTAGCTGATTCGGTATCCATCATCACTTCCGCCACTTCAGTCTTGTTTTTCATTTCGATTCTCACATCGCGTTGCCATGCAATAGATTTCCTCAAGGTCTTGCCTATGAAGTTAATAACCGGCCTTGCGCTCCTTCTTTTCTCTGTCTGTTCCATGATGGTTGCATTTTATGCTGCACTTAATATTATCTTAAAGCAAAATCACATTGGCTCTAGGGGGGTTGTTCTAGGACCCATCTTGTCACTTGGTAGTGTTCCAGTTTTCATTCTCCTAGCATCTCAGATACGCTTCATCTGGAGGATTTTATATTGTACAATGAAAAATCGCATTAAGGGATGATATATGCCAGAAATGGTATTTCAACAAAAGACTAATGTGAGTGATTGACATTTTGCAAGTGAATAATGTTTGTTTGTTTAATATTTCCTTCTATCACCGTTTGTAAACATTATATGTATCATTACTTTGTATTTATCTCATTTCATTTGTGTTTTTAAAATTTTATGTAAGGTTGTGATTTTTATGCAATAAATTTCTAGTTCAAAAGATGAGTACAATATAATATGACGGAATGAATCTTTGCAATTTATTTAACAAAACAGTAGCAACTTATAAGTATTATGAAATCAATATATATTTAGGAATAGAAAAGATATATAGCAAGTACAAAAGTTCTAGAGATAGAATGGACTATGGCGAGATAATTTCAGGGGGAGAGAGTATAGAGAGTCTAAAATTTCTTTCAAGCCTCTCACATCATTCATCCTTCCACTTCATAGCGATAATGTTCAGTAAGCAATTTTCCCTTAATTATTGAACCATCTAAACATATTACCTTTCTCTAACCATTTTAGTGACCCCATTTTGATGACATGGTTTTTCTTTTATTGATATCATAACATTCACTGCTACATATTGTCGTTTTTCCTGCGGATATTTTTGGGGGAAATTAATCTGCAAGAACTCCTGACCATTTTGCTGCGGTTTTCAGATCACTACCCAGAAGATGTTTCTTACTGATCTTGTAACTGCAGGAAACTATCATGTTATTTTCTTGCATATCTTCGTATGGCTTTTCCTGCAGAATTTTCTGCGATTCTGCTTAATTTTAGATTAGCAGCTTACGGAAGATTTTGGTAGCAGATTCATGCTTCTTTTCCAACACATATTTATATTTGGAGGACGAACATGTGGCATTAGGGGAGTGGGGGAAATGATTCAATAATTATAGGGGAGTGCATTAGATGGTGTTATTGGGTATTGGAGGTTCAACTATAAAAAGACGTGTTTCTTTTAATTTTATTATGTTGTATGATGAGTGTAATTGTTAAACATTCTTTTGCTCCAACATCTAACTTGTTCTAATTGCTGAATGTTTAAAAATTGTATCTTTATAATTTGTTCTATTCCACTGAATGTTTCCTGCGGATTGCTGTTTCCTTCATATACTTTCATGCGGATTTGCATGCACCATTTGCTGCGGAAGTACCTAGTATGTTCGCAGAAAACGCGCTTACATGCACGAAAACTCCAGAAACACTGACCGAATGTTTTGTGCGGATTTTTTTTTCACATTTCTCGCGGTTGTACTTTTCATGCGGATCCTAAATTTCTAAGGAAACAATTACCGACGAAGGTATTAGTTGGGAACCTATATCCTTGGAAAAATGCGGAATTTTGACTGAAATCTGCAGGTAATTCCGCAGAAAAGTCGAGAGTTTCTATATCCTTAAGGTTGAAGCTGATGCAACGTTGTTGGCAAATAATCGTATCTACCACGCAGGTCTCCAAGTCATGCAATCCTTACCAATGAACAAGATTACATCCACGGCATCCCATTGGTTGAATTGCAAGGGTCCTTTGAGATAGAAAAAATAGCTATTACGCCGAGATCCCATGTCTTGGAGTGCCATGTAAGAACAACAAAACTAGCACTAACCTTGTTAAGTTGTGAATGTTGTGCCCAAATTCCAAACACAGCAGCCACAACAATATCTCTAAAATTAAATTTGCTTCAGGCAGTTGTTTTCAGAAACATGCATTATGATAGAAAAAACTGAAACGCTATTTTTCCTACACAAGCATTCATAATCACAAATAGAAATGGCACACATCGAGATCACATATGATGAAAATACCTGTTATAACCTAACTGGTTGATTATCAATGCACCATTCAAGCTTACTATCAATAATTTTGTCTTAAAATTATAAGATGTTACCTTTGATCAAGTAATGATTACGCTATACTTTTTTTATTTGTTGAAAACTTGCTTGTTTTGAAATTGGACGTTTATCCAATGCTCTGGAGCACTCTTTAACATTCTCCATAACTTAAACTACAATGGGTGCCTTAAATTGGTAAAGGTGAAGAAGCCAAATTATAGTTAGATATTCAAGTTGTGTAGGAGCTATCAACTTAATTACCAACGCCAAGTGACCTATCAAATATGACTTTAGAGCGATGAGAGATATCATTATATTGTCTCGCTTAATATGAGTAAATTGACTTTTGATTCTTTTGGTAGCCATATAATCAGGTGCGCCATAAATCCACCAATTCTTCTTCCAAAGTATCTATGAGAGTAGTATTGGAAACATAGATTACTTGCTACCCTAAGAAATGTGAATATACCTCAGGCTTAAAGGAACCAAGAATTCCTTTTAAAAAAATGGGTTAATAGTGTTTTACCCCCTGTAATATAGGTCATTTTCGATTTTCCACCCTGCTAACTAACTTTGAATTATATATACCACAATCCTTCTAAGGTCTTGAAATGTGTTGATCTTTGAAGTATTGAAGATGCAATGTAATTATCTGCCTCACAAGAGGATAAAGTTATTACTATTTCCTTCTTAGAACACCGTACGTGACACTATGCAATCCCATGCATCAGCACATATGCACATTCCTTTTCCTATCAATTAAACTAACAACCTAACTAACTTTAAATTATATCAACTGATACAAATGTATAGTAATCACATTTAAACGGACAAAGACACCCTTATTAATTAGCTTAGTAAATATGCACACTTGTTATCTTCATGGTAGACGTGGATAATAAAAGTTCTCCAATTTGGCAGTTAGAGAAGAGAAACGATATCATCAAGAAGTGGTTGACGAAAATGTATATCAGTCTTTTTAGAATTCACCATATCAACTACCACCTTAGAATCCAACTCAAAAATGATCTTATAATGTGATAATTCATGAGCAACCACCACCGTCGAATCCATCTATTAGACACATTGGATACAAGTACGCATACGTATGCTATCTGTTGGAACAATATTTAAAATTAGGAGTGGTCAACCGGTCGGAGAGATTGTAGAGGTGTTCAAGAAACATTATTGTTTAAGCTGATAACAGATTGCTTTATTGACACTTGACAAAAATAATTTTCAAAGTGTTTTCTTGTGTATAATATTAAGTTTAAGATTTAGATTGTTTGAAATCAATGCAGGCGGTGGAGGAAGTTGTGCATCCCTTGTGCAAGGAAGCCAAAATTGAGGATGGTAAGAAACCTTATGATGTATTCATAGTAAGCCACGAGGAGCTAGTGAAAGCTGGAGAAAAATGGACAAAAGACACAGCTAGTTGTTATATAGCTGTTGTTTCTCTGGTCCTTACTATCATGTTTGCTGCAGCCTTTACTATTCCGGGTGGAAACAACCAAACTAGGACACCCAACTCCTTGGATCAAAATACATTTAAAATGTTTCTCTTAGCTGATTCGGTATCTATCATCACTTCCGCCACTTCAGTCTTGTTTTTCATTTCGATTCTCACATCGCGTTGCCATGCAATAGATTTCCTCAAGGTCTTGCCTATGAGTCTTGTTTTTCATAAAAATTCACGAACAAAGCTTTCACCGAATCACTCTCTCTCTCTGGATCAAACTCAACCTTTCATCTCTTTCTCTGCATGGATCTTCAAACATTCATCCATCCTCAAACTCAAACTCAAACTCTTTCTCTGAATCGATCTCAAACTTCAAATCGATCTGAATCGTGATTCAAATCTCACTCATCAGCTTCATCTCAAGAGGTTTCTTTTTCAATCGTTCTTTTTCAATCGTTCGCACTCGCTCTGAATCATTTGGAATAGTTGTGAGTTTGAAGCTTTTCATTTGCTGCGTTTTCTTTTTTGATATGTATGCAGTAATTAAGTATTGTATTGTCATTCATGAAATTAGTTTATGTGGATATGATTTTGGGAGATTTTTGAAATTAGTTTGTGAATGTGATTTTGACCTAGATTTTGTGAGAATTTTGAAATCAGTTTCGGTGAACGTGATTTTGAACTGGATTTTGTGAAAATTGTGTTAATACTAGGATAATTGAGAATTGTGATAACATTAGGTTAGGATAATGGAGATATGCTTTTTTGCAGAATTGTGTTAACGTTAGAATGTGAATGAGTTTTTGAACTGGATTTTGGGAGAATTGTGTTAACATTAGAATAATTGAGAATTGTGATAAGTGATAACATTAGGATAGTGGAGATATGAATTTTTTCAGAATTGTGTTAACATTCATTTTCTGCCATTTGATTCGGAAGTGCTCTAATGTTGATAACTTGGATAGTTATAGACCTATAGCTTTAGCCAACTTTTAGTTCAAAATTATCATCAAAATTTTGGTTGATAGATTGGAAATTATTCGTCAAAAGTTCATATCTAATCATCAAAGAGGGTTTGTCAAAGATAGGAGCATTGTAGATTGTATCCTCCTGTCTTCTAAGGCTGTCAACCAAATGGACAGAAAATGATATCAATGTAATGTTAGCTAGGAAGGCTTTTGACACACTTGTTTGAGAATGATACTAATTGTGGGCATTTTCTTGTTGTGGGCATTTTTACTATAAATCTTGGTATTTTTTTCAGGACCAGAGTTTAGATGCAGAGACATGAAGGCTAAGATACGAGGGTGCTCAAGTTGTAGATACATTGACATCAAGATTTTCTAAGTGGTCCTTAACAAGTATCATAAACAATTGTCTTTCCATTTTTACCTGTGAAATTCATATATAGGAAATAAGAACATGGAGTTGGATTGTAATATCTTCAACATATGAATTTTGTTGGAAGTACTTTATGAAATGGAATTTACTATATTGAAATCTTTGTTGAGTAATCTCTGTTTTTATCCTAGTAATTTAGTAATCTTTGTTTTTATCTAGGTTTGATTGCTGTTAAATTGTCCTAATCTATTATAATAATGCAGAAAATATTTATTTAAAATAAGAATTTACAGCAAAAGAAAAAATAATTTTAGTGGTAATAAAGATGAAATTAATTTAATTTAAAATATATTAATAGCTTTTAGTGACAGACAATCCGTAGGTAGAAGTCAAATAATTATTACCTTCGTCACGTAGGTTTTAGCCACAGTTCAACTGTAGCTAGATGTAGAATACTTATAATGACGGACATTAGAACATTGAGCAACAGACCAAAAGCATCACATAACACCCCATTAAAGTTGACGCCCGTTACTCAAAGTCAAATGCACTTTTACCTACGGATATGTGCGTCTAGTGACATATTTTGGTTGTCACTAAAAGTCAAGTTTCTTGTAGTGGAATTCCTTCTATCATAGTTCGTACACTTTATATGTAATATTACTCTATCTATCTCATTTTATTGTGTTTTAAAAATTGTATGTAATGGTTGTGATTTTTATGCAGTAAATTTCTAGAATGTCCAAGATTTGTTTCATGCCTCTAACTTCATTCATCCTTCCTCTTTAATGTCTCTAAAATTAAATTTGGTTGAAGCATTTGTATCCAGAAACTGCAATGTGGCAGAAAAAACAACAAACGCTATCTTTTCCACATAAGCATTGATGATCACCATTAGAAGTGGCACAGTTTGTTCGAAATTTGCTGAAGATCAAGCATGTTCACAGAGGATAACAAAAAATATTCGAGAGCAAATGTGTTTTGATTGTCATTGCACAATTCAAGCTTACTTTCAATAACTAAAACTAGAATGGATGCCTTTAAATTGGTAAGAGATATCATTGTCTTGCTTAATATGAGAGCATATGTATTTTGATTATTTTGCCATATATAATATCTATTAGATAGGATTGGAAATATACAGTATTTGCCACCCTCAAAACTGTGAATATACCATTATACCTCAGGCTTAAAGAAACCAAGAATATATTCCTGTGAAAAATTGAGACATTCTTCCAAAGAACGAAATAAGTGGATTAATTTTTCCGTCTTGTGAATTTTTCCGTCTTCAAGAATGAAAGAGTTGTAACTATTACATTGTTTTGCAAATACTTTAAAATGCTATAGTCCAATCGATAAAAAAGAGAAGCAAATATATACCAAATACATTATAAGTAAAAATTGGTCGACGAATCTAAAATTTGATCAAAAACATTCCATACAAGTGAGAGTTATAAAGAGTTGACAACCAACTGAACTTTGAAGATGCAAATGAACCAAGAAAAACATAAGTAATAATACTAAATTTAGTAGTGGAAGAGTCGGAGAGATCCAATTAATTGTTTAATATAAAAATAAGAGTTAAATATGTTTTTCTGCATATACGTCCTTCTAACAGTTGTCTATAATATATCTTTCTATTTTTTCCTTTTTAAATTCCCACTTTTACCTTGTTATCGAGAATGGTCCATACTATCAATTTTCTTAATAAAATGGTGATGTGGTTTTAAAAAGAATGATTATTGTCAATCTCCAAAATTTAATTTTCAATAGTAAAATATATGGAATAACTATTCCTATTACTACCCCTAACTAAAAAAGTCTTATCATATAGGAAATTTTGTATGTTTCTGACATCTACTAAATAATCACCATGATTATAACTAGAATTCTCACTATTGTTTTTCCAATTATGAATAGTATTATCCATATCAGTTAAAATAGACGGATCTTCGTTTACACTGTTATTTTTAATAGGACCAAAATTGTCTATTGATTTACTTAAACCACACCTGTATTCTAAACCCCTATTAAACATCATTGAATTGAACCACCATTTTTTCATATAGCTTTTTTCCTCTATTTACATGAAAATACAATAGATGAATAGTCATTTAAGTATAGATCACTAGGATTAATAACGGATAATAATAATAACGAGCGAGTAAGTATTTAAAAAACCATTTATAACTATTTGTAATCTAAAAATTCGATTCCCTGTTAATAACAGGGAAACGCGAAATTAGGTATGAATAGAAAATGAATTTCTTTAAGAAAAAAAAAGCTAATCTTTATTCGGATATACTATTTATATTCAAATAGGTATAGGTATAGGTATATATCATGAATAGATAGGATCTGGGACGGAAGGATTCGAACCTCCGAATAACGGGACCAAAACCCATTGCCTTACCGTTTGGCCACGCCCCATTTTTGATTCGACACTAATAAATACTATTATGGGTTGTTCGTCAATTCCAGTTTCAAATTTATTCTAATTTATAGTGTGTTATGTAGATGAAATATACATAATCTTTGGTAGAAGCTCTAAATGAGAACAACAGAAATTTTTAACGTGAAAAACTTCTTTTAACGTGAGAATGAAAATAATGGGACTTAATCCAGCCAAAAATTTCCACTATTAAAATGATGATTATAATCATTGTCTGCCTAAATTTTTAAGAACGCTGACAAAATATCATATAATCACCAACTATGATGATTCTAAGAATAAGAGATCAAACCCCAAATAAGTATTTCAAACAGATACAAAGAGAAGAAAAAACTACTTAGAGAATTCATCTAAGTAACTAATTTGGTAACAAAAATAACATACTCAAATTGCCGAAACGGAGATCATTTGTCGAACACACTTTTTTCACCGAACTCAAAATTTCTTCTCTCTATCGACTCTCTCTTTTCTTCTTCACACTGTGTGTGTGGCGCCAATTTTTTTCTCCTGCCACTCACATTGTTACTGCCTAGGGATTAATTCCCTATATATGTAGACACACTAGTGTGCATATATACCTATCAACCTTTACTTGAATTTGTCAACATTAGAACAACGACAACTGAAAGAAAAAATCTCTTGCACTTGAAGAACTTGAAGTTGATTTACATATTACACATCAAGTTCATTAGCATTATCACATCGTGTTGCTATGATGCAATAGATTTCCTCAAGGTTTTGCCTTTCAAGTTAGTAATTGGCCTTGTGCTCCTTCTCTCAGTCTGCTCCATGATGGGTTCTTTTTTTTTTTGGGTAGATAGACGAAAATGACAAAACCATTATAAACTCTCACACACAAGTGGAGGTACCGGGGTTCGAACCCCGGTCATGACATCCGGCAAAACAATTTCAGCATTTTGCCAGTTGAGCTAGGACTTCTAGATCATGATATGGTTTCTTTTTATGCTGCGCTTAACATGATCTTAAAGGTGAATCACATCCGCTCTAAGGGATTTGTTCTAGGACCCATCTTGTCCCTTGGGAGTGTTCCAGTTACCATTCTCCTAGCTTCTCAGATACGCTTTATCTGGAGGATTTTATTTTGTACAATAAAAAATCGCATTAGTTCTATTTAAAAATGGGATAATAGCTGCCAGAAAAGATGTTTCAACAAAAGTCTAATGTGAGTGATTATTGACACATTAGCAAGTGAGTAATTGTTTCTAATATTTGCTTCTATTAGTTCGTAAACTTTATAAGTATAACAACTTCGAGTTTCATATTTTCTCGTATACTATTATGATTCTCTCTATCTCACTTCATTTGTGTTTAAAATTATGTGGAAGAGTTGTGATTTTTATGCAGTAAATAAGAAGAGTACAATATGACTGAATGAATCTTTGCGACTTCATTTGACGAAAAGTAGAAGTATTATGGAATCAATTCATATGAAGGAATGGAAAAGGTATACCTAATACAAAAGGTCTAGAGATAGAAGGGAGGACTAATTTCAGGAGGAGAGAGTATAGACTATAGAGTTTCCAAAATTTCTTTCATGCCTCTCTTTAATGTCTCCAAAATTAAATTTGATTGTAGCGTTTGTATCAAGAAACTGCAATGTGGCAGAAAAAAAAAGAATATTATGACTATATTTTTAACAAACATGAATTAAATATGAATTTTTATGTTTTTGGTACTTAAAAATTTATATTTAATTCATATTTTGTTTTTTGAAGAAAAACTAACCATAAAAGTTCTCCCCTTTCAATGTTCTCTCTATTTTTTCCACTTACTTCTTCATTATTTCTAAATATCTCTTCTCCATTCCCTCCACACTCGAAAACAAATCCTTAAAATATAATTATTTAAAGCGAAAAAGCTATAAAGTGTAATTCGGGGTCAAAACCTTTTTTTTAAACCACGGTGTCCTAATCATAGTGGTTGAAATATCAGCTCTCATAATTTATCCATAAGATGTAAACGTTTTAGCAACCATAGTTAAACAAGTTAAATCAAGTGGTGATTTTATAACACATTAGGAACGCACCCGTCACCGTTACATGTTAAAAAAATTATTTATTTATTCGACAAAGTTTTTGTTTTTTACAATTTTTTTCCACAAAGTTAACATATTTAATTAAGTCATTGATTTATAATAATTTAAGACGGGTACAGTCAATATATTTAATTAAGTCATTGATTTAATTAAGTCATTGATTATTTTCAGTTTCACACTATACTATTTTAAGAATAAAAATAAAAATAATACTCCATCCGTCCTAAATTATAAGCAAAAAAACCCAATTTCTTTGTCCCAAATTATAAGCAAAAAAGACCAACAATTATCTTTTTCAAAGAAAAATTAAATGCAAAGTGCATTCAATTTGCTCTCTCTTTCATTTTCTCAATAACCAACAACCAATGAAAATTGTTTTTACATCTTCCTATAAAACTTATTTCAAAAATAACACAAAA
>Ga0099826_10002044_pt1 | contig 12744 bp, 5 predicted proteins | sample Mtrugardesep15_FD_76830 | JGI IMG/M metagenome (GOLD analysis project Ga0099826, IMG submission 76830) | Root nodule microbial communities of legume samples collected from California, USA - M. trunc garden sep15 | ecosystem: Host-associated > Plants > Roots > Nodule | place: USA: California...
GATTACAACTTGATTTCTAATAGAAGATGACAAAATTTATATGGTCTTCAAAAGTAAATACAAATGCAAAACATACCAAGAAAAATCCCTACCTTCTCCTCTAAGCCAATGACTTCGGATGCCAATAACTTGGCACGCTCATCAGCTGCATTACACTCAAGTTGCACATTTGTATATTCACTCTTGATAGCCTCCAGCTCAACCTGTTGATGTGAGAAGTCAGATACCTACCGATGACAGATGCAGAGGGAACAATAACAAAATGGAAAGCAACTGTGGAGATATGCACAGAAATCAACCTTTTTCCAACAAAAACATTGTCAACAGTCAATGCTGTAGGAAGTATAAGTTCTACTTAAAGCACTAAAAATTTGAAATCGAAAAGAGGACCGTGAAAATCTTAGATATATCAGGAAAAACACCATACTGCGCAGAAACCAAAATGATTACGCAAATAAATAGGAGACTTAGATACAGACCAGTTGTGTCTTGATCTCTTGCTGTAAGTTCTCCATTTCTGATTTCAATTGATTGACAACACTTCTCTGTGAAAACAAAAAAACAAATCATTATATAACAAAGCAGGAGACTGATTTGTATCCTTACAGACAACTATGCTACTCCAAATCAAACACAAAGCAGCAATTTAAATCCAAATCAGAGTATATATAACGCCAAAGTAACAAAGTACTAGCACAAATTAGTAACTTTCTCTTATATATAGGATTGGAAGGAGTATATATATTCTATAATGATAACAAAGAAAAATCGTCAATACCAATAGCATGTGGTTGAAAATAGGCAAAAAGACAGATAATATGATAAAAATTAAAAACTGGGAAAGTCTCAAAGTTAAATATGCTACAAAATAGCATACTATTATTCGTAAACCAACCTGATGATTGTAATTTTCAGTCAGAGATGAATTTTCAGTAGCTAGAGACTCAGCTAAAACTCGAGAAGCCTCAAGAGCGCGTTGCAAAGAAAATTTTTCTTGTGTTAGATCTTCAATATGCTGCATGATAAAAATGGAAAAACAAAGATAAATATATAAACCAACATAATATATATATTTGTGTGTGTTCATATTTAATAGAGGCGTGTATAGGCTAAGATGCTTACAACATGCAAATACATCAATAATATCCCCCCATTGAAAATTTTGCAACAACCAAAAGATTCCGATTTCATTTTTAACACGTAAGAATTATAAATTTTTGCAGGTGAAGTTAAATGAAATAACTGTCGGGAAAACAACATAGGAAAACTGTAACGTATGACTCCAAAAATTGTCTAGAAAAGAAAGTATTTAACACGTAAGAATTATAAATTTTGCAGGTTGATGGTAATGAAATAACTGTTGGGAAAACAACATAGGAAAAGTGTAAAGTATGATTCCAAAAATTGTCTAGAAAAGAAAGGAGAGAATTGAAAAGAAATACAATATCTGGTCTCTATTGTTGTTTATAAGAGTTAAAGGATCTTAATATTGTACTAAATAATAATTTAAATAATTTGACTACCACAGACCAAAGAGAATTGCAATACAACCTGAATAGTTGACATAAGGAAAACAAATTGCAATATTTTCCCCACTAAATAATGAGGTTACATATACCAATATTCTGGTGCTCAAACTGGCAAACGAATATGATTTACTATTTATATCCATCCACATTCTATTGGTTTAAAGTAGATAAGGATATCACACTGCTTAAATTATACTGGCTCGTTTCTTATTTCTAATTTATTTACATTCCTTTTGCAACATATGCAGTAAATCATGCTGTCAAAAAATATCCACGACACAAATGGAAAGCTAGGTGTGTTTTAGCTCATATATTTAGTGTATATATAGTAATAAATTACAGATATCCCCTAACCAAATGCTTGAACATCTACAAATATCAATGTACATAATAAATTGACCACATTCATTAAAAACAAATAGGAAAAGTGAAGCACCGCAACATCATACAATCGGCATAAAAAAAGAAATGCCTTGAGCATAAATAGTGGAAATCACCTGTTCTAAAGTAGAAAAGTCTTCATTTTGTGAAGATGAGTAAAAGTCGTGCTTCTTCTCCATGCCATTTTCCATAGTACGTATCATCGGTGTGTCCTGATTATTACTAAAAACTGGAGCACTTGTAAGATTTGAGAAAAGTCCCACAGTTTTAGTGTCTTCAGGTGGCTTATGGAAATAAGTGGACCCTGATGTGTCATTACTGCTTGATTCTAAATGACTAAACTTAGAGGCATCTTGCTCAGGTTGGTGAAATGGAGACCCCATAGAAGGTCTAGCAACATTTAGAGAATCAAGAAAAGATGGACGTAACTTTCTAGAACTTGATTCCGTTGACGCTGAATTTATTGGTGAATGGTTAGAGGAATTCCTCACTTCATAACCAATGGAATCATATTTAGGTATAGTTGCACCATGAAGACTAGGCAAATCACTATCAGATCTAATGGTCTCTCTAAACATAGAACTGATAGAATCACTGAAGCCTGTAGTACATATATATTGTGCAAATTTCATCAGCAGACAGCACTAAGTCATTGTCAAGTTGAATGGAAATGTGAAACTATAGAAGCACAAAAATAAAGGTTAAATTGTTACCTCCAGAGACCGAATCATGTGAAGAGCCACTGTCTAAAGTGCTAGAATTTGTTGGCTTAGTTTTCTGTAGTGAATCAACAGAGTTCTCACGCATGATTTTTGACGGAACGTAAGGAGAAGAGCCATCAGTAACTGCATAATCCTTCACAGAATTGTTACTCTTGTTTGACTGGCTTCCATTCATTCCATGAAGGCTAGACTGACTAGTACTGTTATCAAACTCTTGACTTCCATGAGAGCGTAGAAAAGTACTTTGGTGGTTTGTTGTTCCATACGGAAATCCACCAACACCACCGGTGTGAATTCCATATATATCATTTGTTTTATTTGCATCACTATTTTGACTAACATCTGCAGATGTAATAAAAGTAGAAGCATTATATCTTTTAGCTTCATCAATATCTAAATGTTCCTCCACCGGACTAGTATAAGATGTATTAAGATCATTTCTCACAAGACTACTTGCACCAGCTAAAGACCCTTGATTACTACTTTGGTTAAACAAATTCACATTCTTCTGGCTACTTGTCCCAGTGTCAGTAACAGCTCCTCTAATGCCATCAGATGTGGTAACTCCATCTGACTCATTAACTCGAACATTTTCAACTTGCACAGGCTGTTTCTGATTTTGGCTGGCCTTAGAATTCTGAACAGTGCCAGAGGATGCAGTCTTCTTGGCCCGCTCTTCGGCTTTCTTTTTACGAAACTCCTCCAGCTGCAAGACCCAAATAATTGTTTATGATGGGAAAAACGGAAAACAAAATAATAAAATAGATTTTGAAACACTCACGCATGAAAATCATTTATTTATATATAAAACATAAAATTTAATAATACTAAAAATTATAAACCGTTCAGAAAAAAAAATGGAAAATCAATTTTTTTTCCAAAACTGAACAGGGAAGCCTACAAAATCCAGACACACTAAAATTTTCTCCTTTCTAGTTTCCTTCAATGTTGTTAAATAGCAGATATAGCGACTCCATACTACCGCTATAGCCTAGCAAAATTTTGACAACCCGCTGTTGTTCCATGCTATTTAATACAAAATGTTGTCAGATAGTGGCTAAAGTGGTGCCATAGAACCATTGCATAGCGGAGTTTTAACAATCTGCTATTTTCTGCTAACCACAATTGACAACACTGGTTTCTTTACCCTAAAACCAAACATAACCTAAGTAACAGAAATTCAAAAACCTAAAAAAGGACGGATCCTCATGCAACTAGCAACAATATGGCCTGGGCCTAGTTCCTTCCAACAACAGAATAGACTACTTTCTTCATTCCATATGCTCAGACTTGAAAGATTAAGAATGAGTCAATCGTACAAGATTCATTTTTGTGAAAACAGAAAGAAGTACAATTTTTCTTTGTAGTCACACAAGAACCATGGCATGTAGTTAGTTGAATGCAAAAATAACTCTCCCATAAATTTTAACTTTGTAAGTGATTTTGCTAACCAATCCTTCAATATTTTAACATTGGACATTCACAAGAAATTAATGTGAGAACTGAGAACTTAAAATGGACACGCCAAAATGTACAACATTTTCGTATTTTTGGTTTTATTAAGTGTAACAATATTTATGTCCGAAACTAGTAAGGTCCCTCCAAAGCCTCCACGTTCTATTGACCCAAATTGTTACTCACCACGTTCTAGTTTAGACTGTTACTCTAGGGCTAGTTTGTTTCCCAAACCTTCAGATGCTGTTAAATCTCTTGAGGGAGAGTTCACCCATTGTGGTCCCACCCAACTTGAGGGATTAGTCTCTACAGTTATACGCAGAGGATAACAGTTCATACAAAATAAAAATAACAGCTATCGTGCTATTGCATAGTGGAATTTAAACAAAATGCTGTTGTTCCGCAACACCCTATTTAGTACAAAATTTTTGAAATAGCCGCTATGGCACTGTTGCAAAGTGGAATTTGAACAACCTTATTCTCCGCAATTAATAACACAACCCAAAATTGTAATAATTGTAGATTGTGCATTCAAAATTCCTCTACTCTTCATCACTTCCTACCTCCCTCAATTAACCCTCCCCATACCAAAACATAATCAGCTAAACAATAACACTTAGAAAACATAAAAAAATAAACTTTATTATCAAACAAATCATCCACATTACTGTTGCATACACAAAATTCATAAAAATGATAAACAATCCCAAAATTACACAAAAGTGCATAACATAAACAATCCCAAAATTAATTAATACCCTAATTCTAAACCTTGAAGAAGCTAATAATAAAAATTGAAGAAATTTGAAAAATGAAATGCATACCCGACGTTTTCCAGCTTCGAGATGCTCTTGCTTCCGCACCTGTGCCGACGCCATTTGAGAAAAGCGGAGGATCCAGAAGAGATTTAGAAATCTACGAATTCAAAATCTCAATGCATAAATCACCATTCGCGTTACAACGAATCCGAATTGAAGAAATTTGAAGAGAATTTCCCAGATCGCAGAATCAATTTGATAAATTTGAAACGTTAAAAGGAATTGTTGGAATTCAGACAGAATTGCCCGATCTGATCGCTAGAGAGAGAGAGAGAGAGAGATGCAGATTTCTCTCTCTTCTTGGTTCTGATTTTGGGGTTTTTTTTAATTTATTTTATTTTTCGTTTTTTTCAATTTAATAAATGAATAAATAATTTGGCTCTCTCTCTCTGTAATGTATCTGGTTTTAAACGTTTTTGGTTTGGTGGTGGTGATGATGTGTTCAGGTGTTGGTGTACTAATTTTGGTGGGGGAGATGAAATGAAAATGACCAAAGAAGACATGTGTAAGTAACCACCATCAAAGGCTCCAAACATTTGAATTTACTAAAGTCGCCATGATTTTATGTATATTACATTCTTTCTCTTTATTTTATTACTCCTTCACACTAATATAAAATAAAATGAAATTAGATTAACAAAAATTTACGTATTTAGTTTGAATTTCGAAAAAAACAAGTTCAAAAATAGTTTGAATTTTAAATTAAGTACATCAACTTTTGTTAATTCGACGTTTTGATGTATTACTCCTTCATATTTCTCTTTCATAAAATAGATTCTTAATTTTCCTCTTTAAAGTCATAGAATCTCATTTTGTAAGTTTTTCTTATGGTCCTTTTGTAAGTTTTGTATTTGCTTTACCCTCAAAATTCCCAATGAATGTCTAGATGTCCTAATTCAACTGGCAAATGCCGAAATTGTAAGGTCGGACGTCGTGACCCGGGTTCGAACTTGGGACCTCACAGTTGTGTGTGAGCTTTAATTTCAGTAGATTACCACTTCATTTAAGAACAAAAAAATCTCCAATGAATAATCGAAATAATTTAGTCCTTTATTACAAAAAATCCTAAAAATCATATATTTATTTAGTATTAATTCATAATTTATGCAATTAATTTGGTCAAAAAACAAGTCTATGCCATTTAATGAGCTACTTATAGAAGTTAGTAAAATAAGAAGTTTCATTAGGGATTTTTTTTTAAGGGAGGTTCCATTAGGGATATGGTTTCCATATAACTTTAGTAAAAAAAAACAAAGGTTTCCATATAGCTTATCTCTATTAATTTATCCTTCTTTACTTATAATTTTTTAATTTATAATTATTATTTTATCCACTTTAATTGAGTAAAATAATTAAATGTAATCTGAATTTCATAATTTGAATCAAATCATATTTGACCAAATTAAAATTTTAAATTACATAGAATATTATTCAAATGAAACAAAATAAATCAAATTAAACTAGTATTGAATTAATTTTTAATTAAAAATATATCAACTTTTAGTCCCTCAAAAATTTTCCATCTTCACTTTTAGTCCCTCTTTTAAAGTAAACTCATATGTAGAATTCATATTTTTGAATAAAATTTTGCAGAAAAATTCATAATATTATAAGAATCTCTTCTAAAAAAATTAGAATTTTTTAACAAAACATGAATTTAATATGAATTTTTATATTGTTTATGGTTAAAATTCATATTTAATTTGTGTTTTGTAAAAAAATTCTAAATTTTTTTGGGAAATTGTTTTACAATATTTTACACATTTTTGCACAATTTTATTAAAAAATAAAAAAAAATTCACTTCAAAATAGGGACCAAAAGTAGTAATTGAAAATTTTATAGGGACTAAAAGTTAAAGGAAAATTTTAGAGAGACTAAAACGAAAAATTGGTATATTTATAAGACCAAAAACATATTTAACCTTATAATAAAAGCAGACAGAAGGTAAATTTTAAATTTGTGATGATAAAAATTGCATGTACTTCGTGAAATGAAAAGCAGACAAGCGGACACCGACGATGTGAATGTCTTTACACCGGTGTGTTTTAGTGTAAATAGTTGAATATACTTACATTGCATTAAATCATAAAATATATTAAATTCTTAAAAGTTAAATGATCTTTGTTTTCGACACATAATAATTTGTATATAAAGCTAATATTAATAGTTAAACTATTAAATAGTAACCACAAAAAAATTATCTCAAAAATAAAAATGTTTTAAAATATATTTACATATCGAACTGCCCTATATTTCTAGGGTTTGCAAGCAAATTTTAAAAAAAAAAGTTCTTTTTTCACCCATGATTCTTTAAAAAAGTTTTAAAGACGAGCTGCTATAATCTGATTTATCCATCCAAACAGGAAAAAACATCGTTATGGAAGAATTTATCCCGTCCAAATACAAGAAGAAAAAGAGGTTTTCCTGTCGGATTGGTAAATCCATATGCGAGTAATTTTCAATAAATAAATGGGGTTAAAGGGAGCTCTCATCCTAAAATGTGAAGTTGAAAAATCTTCAAAAAGGGCCACAGGAACCCAAAAGGTGACGAGATGGCAAAGATACAAAACTAGGAATATGATTTAAGGAACTAAAATTGAATTTTTTTTGGTTACAAGAAAGGGTTGTCCAAAGTTAGGCTCCACCATACTTGGATTTAAATGGATGAGAGAATAAGGTACAAGCGTGTCAAAGTAAGCATTACTTCATTAAAAAATTACAATCATATCAAACTACAAGCAACGAATGAACCAATTATCTTCTAGCATTTCAAGTTCACTTTACACAGGTGACTTGTAAAATTGGTTAATATAAGCATGAAGCAACGGATTAACCAATTGTTGGAATTATTTTCCATATCACTTAAGATCATCAGGGAGTGAAAAAAACTGCTGCATTCATCTTGAGAAAAATGTCTTATTATGCCAAGGATGTGCATTCATCTTGATATACATTAGATGACTGATAGCCAACATGAAATACTAAATTTAAAAAGCATTCTTGTTTAAGAATTCGTCAACGCAATTACAAATGTTCCAGATAAACTTTATTTCAGAGATACTGGATGAAAGTATCACAATGTAACATAATGCAGGGAGCAGACCAGACCAATTGTTGATAGTGATGGCTAAAATAACATCACCAGACATCAGGACGCAGCTCACCGCTTGCTGGGGGCATCCATCTCGCAGAGTTGTAAACACTTTCACCAACCTTCCACCCAGGCACATCCTTCATGACGTCTGCCTCATATTCAAGATATTTATGCCACTCTTGAACAAATCTTCAAAGGAACAGACAGAAAATGGAGATGTCAGATGTTAACACTTATTACCACAAGGTTTACAAGTTGTGTAGTGATACAGATTTGGTGAAAGAATCTCATATACCTCTCATCCTCTTCGGCCTGTAGCACAGGCAGTATCGCTCGCCGGGCAGCATATTTCTCTTCCTTCAGTGCCCTATACAAAAATTTAACATTTTGATACATCAGATATAGTTTGTGTGACATGTGAAAACTGGAAAGAAATACAAGGGGTCATCCGCCAATCCTAAAAATCAGTCATAGGGCAAGAAGGGCAATCACTAAAATCGGAGAATTTCAGTGGGAAGTTATTAACAAAGAATGTGCATGAATTTACATTGCTTCTGCATCTTTTTCATCACAGGCACATACGAGATGAACAATTTTCCATATTATCAAATTAAATGGCAAGAAACTACAGACTGCTTTTTTTCAATTATTGTGCATCCAAATTCGGTCCAACCCAGTTTCTTATAGAAGAAATATAATTAATAAGAGTACAACATATTTTCCAGGTCAACTCATAGAACCCAACAGAGGAACATAAAGAAAACAATTTCTCATTTTTCCGGCATAATATTTTTTTACCTGAACATGTTTGTAGGGGGAAGTAACTAGTCAGAGAGTTTAATCAAGAAGCTATTTTTGTCCAAACAAATTTTTCACTATCAACTTATTTTCTCTAATTACAAACAGGTCCTTGTCCTTCACTATTTTCTATTAACTTCATAGATTTAATAAATCTTTTTTGCAAGAGATGTCTAACCAGGTTTTTATAAGACGAGTGTTTCTATTCCTAAAGTTGTTGACAACACTTCAAATTTAAGATTTAGAATACATGTTTTTAAATTAATGAATTTTGTTAAAGAACTATGGGTATAGAATGATCCAAATGAACAAGGAAAAGGGAGAAGGGTATATTCCAATAAAATAATATGCAGTAAATAATACAGGATATTATAACCTAATACTCCTGCGTATGTTAAATTATCAATAATTAGATGAAGTATTAATAAAACCAGGACAAGCCCAAGTGCATCAAGCCACCAACAATAGAACTAAAAACCCCAATAAAGATAAAAAAAATCAAGAGATAACAGAGTCATGGATCCTAAGATTACTTCCTCAATTAGATGACTAATTGATTTCACAATTTATCCCAACTATAACATAAAATAATCTAAAGATAAATTCTAACAAATTCCACGACTCTTCAATGCAAAATGCAATTCATTTACAAAACTAGAATACTTAATTTACTTTTGTAGGCATAAACTCATTATTGAAGGCATACACAGGGAATCATATTCATGGCTCAAGTCATATCGACAACCCTCCCTTCCCGGTTCCCTGGCTAAAGAAAATAAGACACCAAAAGATTAACTTCACTTGTCATGAAAAAAGAAATTTTAATATTTTATTAGAGAAAGCTATAACCACAAAAGGTTGGCCTATATGGAATGTGAGTTGTTAATTGTGGATAGCAGAAAATAAAGATTTGTTCAAATTCCGCTACGCAACAGTGCTGTAGTGTCGCTATAGCCGTTGTTTCACAATATTTGGTACTAGATAGCATATCGTGGAATAAAAGCAGTTCGTTCAAATTCCGCTATATAACTAGTGCTATAGCCGCTATTTAAGAAATTACAACTCCTTAACAGAGACAAGTCTAAAAGAAAAACTCCAAAAGACTTGTCAGTTTAGGTGAGCTGTCAAGTCTCCTGGCATATCATAATCACTGATACCCTTTAATAGACCATGCCATAAACACTAATGCGAGAACATGAAAACAATTCTATCTGGTAACAATACAGAGGCGAGGAAACACCCTTGAAGATGCCAGCATTAATTTCCTATAACAAAGTCCCATGAACATCAAACTGTCACAAGATTAAAGTTTCCTTCTTATTAATCAATCAAAAAAAGATGTGTAGAAGCTGATCCAACAAACTAGAACAAACCCAATGTCACTAAAGCTTATCCAACAACTTATGTGTCGGACAGTGTTGTTGAAATGAAAATCAGTCATGGCGGAAAAACCCTATAATGATAAAGAAAGTGTTGGTTGAGTTGTGTGAGCCGAATCAAACCAGCCCAAATGAGTTAAAAAAAACCTAAAAAGAGAAACAAAACGGATACTCTCAAGTTACAACTGTTTTACTGTTTTTGTTTTACCTCTCAATTTCTTCTCCATGTTGATCATGATCTTATCATCTTCATGTTTTTTGACAAACATCAACTCCGGCAACCATAATCGCACGACGAGCCTCACCCTGAGGTGACTACTACCCTGCAGCAGTCACTATCAACGGCGATCACCACCTTATGTTTCTTTAAAGTTTCTGTAATACTTTTTCTTGCTCCGTTCTATTCATTTTTATTTAACTTTCTAAGTATTCTTTGGAGGGGTAACTTTGGCGCAACTAGTAAAGTTGTTGTCATGTGACTAAAAGGTCACGGGTTCAATGGAAACAGCCTCTTGTTTAAAAAACAGGGTAAGGCTGCGTACAATACACCAAAAATGGAGGGACCCCTTCCCGGATCCTGCGTATGCGGGAGCTTTAGTGCACCAGCTTGCCCTTCTAACTATTCTTTTCTATTCTATTGGGTTTTAAATTCTTTTAATCCTTTATTTTACTTCATTTTCTTTAAAATTGTTATTGCTTCCGCCATAGGCAGCCATAATCATATGGAAGATATTTGGATCGCTGCATAAACATCAATCACTGGTGTCTTATGCATAAGGCATTGCACAGCTTAGCCATGAAGAAATAAATGAGGCAGTTTCATATTACAATTTACATGTAATGTAACAAACAACTAATCACTAATCAGTTCAATATCATCCTACGAGACTAACATGATACCGGAGGAGTTCATTGCATGCACATAAACGCCGGGACACAAGCTCCCGAATAGGGAAGCCCAACGAATGTCAAGTGCAAAGCCACACACCTCCCTGGTTACATACACACAACTTCGAGAGTCTGCATCTGCACCATCATTGCCTAGCGACCCAAACATCCACTCAATCCTCACTATTACCTACCAATCCCAAGAAAAGTCTTTTCCTAAATCCGCTCAACAACATGGAATCTTTCTTTACTAATTGACTAACTAATTGGGTAAGGTAGGATTTCCCAAACATAGATGCAATGCAATTGAGTAAAATTGCTCAAACAAAATTAAAATACTCTAGTCTAACAATTGAATTAAAATTCAAAAAACTAAGTGTTTTCATTTCCAAATCATTTCTCTCCGTGTAATAGCCTGACACAAAGGCGTGACATTTATCAGTGTTGACACTGAATTATATAATTTTCTCAAAATTCTATCGGTGTCAATGTATGTCTGTGTTTCATAGATCAAATTCATCTACATCATTATTTTAAATTCTATGTTCTTCGCACTAATCAATCACCAATCCTTCAATCAATAATGCAATTCAAACCCTAATAAATAAATCAATTATATGCTCATAAAATCCAAAAATGAAAAAAGAGAGAGCACCTTCGGATCTTGTTACCCTGTCCAACCTGGTACATGCCCCAGGAGAAAGCACCAAAGGTAGTGAGAAAAATCGCAATGGCACTTGGACCGGTGTTCGGGATTCTTCTAGCGAACCGGACCGGAGCGAACCCGCCAGGTGGTGGACCGTCTTGAAGAACCGGCATGTCCTTCACGCTCGCCATCCCTGGCTTCTTCCTTATCATCGCTTCCGTCATTTTCACCTTCCTTGATTATTCTCTCTCTCTCTCTCTGGTTCTTCTTCTTCTTCTTCTCGATTTTCAATCTATGTGTTGTGTGAGGAAATGAATGTGGTTGAGCTTGGTTTTGGTTTTGGAATTTTCGACTGGGTTGGATCTATTTTCTTAGTGCATTGTTAAATACACCTCTCTATTTAAATTACACTTCCTTCTCTATGATTTTTGTCTCTGTTGCGTAAAAATATCGGATAGCTGATAAGCTCGTGAAATAAGCTATAAACTTAAACGCTACTTGGAATAGCGTCTGAAAAATAACTTATAAGCTCGTTATAAAAAACTGTTACCAAACAGTTTTTTTTGTCAGACGAGTTTATAAGTTATCCGTTATAAGTTATAAGCTCGTTTTTTAGCCTTGCCAAACAGAGCTGAAGTAAAGATAGGGATTTTAGTGCTTCAGAATTCGATCAGGAGATAAATAATGTATCATCAAAAATTTATTGACTATTTGTGAAGTTCGATAACTATTTGTGTCCATTCACTTAGTTAAAAAAAAATTATATTTTGATTTTCCATATAAATCAATAATATAATTCATAATTTAGTTTTTCTAAGGGAACTTAATATAATTTTTTGTTTTAAGTTTAGTTTACTTGAAAATTAAATTACTTTTGTGACTTAATACTCAAGTAAATTCATAATTATACTTTGAGTAAATTACACTCCCCTCCCCTCAAAGATGCTTGAATTACACTCCCCTCCCCTCTTATGTTAAAATATACATTCCCCTCCCCTCTTATTCAAAACATATTAGAGAAAAATACATTTCC
>Ga0099826_10002045_pt1 | contig 12741 bp, 3 predicted proteins | sample Mtrugardesep15_FD_76830 | JGI IMG/M metagenome (GOLD analysis project Ga0099826, IMG submission 76830) | Root nodule microbial communities of legume samples collected from California, USA - M. trunc garden sep15 | ecosystem: Host-associated > Plants > Roots > Nodule | place: USA: California...
AAATATATATATATATATATATATATATATATATATATATATATATATATATATATATATATATTTAGAATCATTTTCGAATTTAGGATGTCTATTATATCCAAACATCTAAAAGGCTACTATCTAATACAAATTCTTTACTAAAAAAATATAAATGCTCTCCAAATTGTTAGATCTCTATTACGTGGATATAAACTCTTTTGTTCTATTCAGATATTCCTTATGGCTATATGTTACAACAATTAAGCTTTGAATTGTTGAAGTATATGTCAAACAATCTAATTATATACGCAATTTTCAACTGCGCATAAATAAGATTATATGTAAGACTCCTACAACCATAGTATAGGAAAATACCTAATGTCATGAATTTTAATAACTTTTATTGGACATTAATTGAGACTAAACAGTCTCGGTACCGATTGAGGTCATACATAATTTATTATCTTTCATGTCAAATTTGTTTACAATTTTGTTAATATAACTCTTTTGTGATTGAGAATATCTTGGGAGTAATCTATATGTATCAAAATGTTTGATAAAAAAAAAGTGTCTCTAAGATCATTCATCGTCACATTTTTGTTAGAGATTTCTCGGTTCCCCACAATAAGTTTATATCATTGCTGACAGAATAAAATACATAGTTAAATGTTGTTTACCTCCTGCCAAGGGGACGAGTTTTTGTTTGCCTATGTAAAAGAAACTTTAGTTTTCAACCTTGTAATTCGAGGATTATTTGGTTTTGAATCTTCATGACTTTTGACTATAGAAAATAGATGATATAAGAGACGGGGTTGGGGTGGGGGTTGTGGTAAACCAATATTCACTCAAATTACAAAGGGAGAAAATATCTTCAATTTTGACGGGGTTGTGATAAACCAATTTTCGCTCAAATTCAAATCATAAGGTTGCAGTCTCAATTTTTTTTAGTGAAGATAAACCAAAACTCGTTCAAATGACGGGGTACAAACACCATTTAACCGTAAAATAAAATTTAACACATTAAACTATTTTTTTTAACCTTATAAAACTCACTACTCTCTACAATATTCATTTGAAAACCAAATGAGACAATCGCCTCATAAAACTTTATAGTATAACTAATGAGACAAATTCCTTAACTAAACACTAGACTACATGACTTTATGTGTAACACTTACCCTTATTTCTGGGTCCATCAAACAACCGCTTATTTGAATTTGAATCAATAAATTTTACTAGCACAAGACCTTAATAGGGCAAAGTAATTTTTTATTTCTATTTTTTGTTGTGACAATTTTTTATTTCCATTATTACAATTAAATAAAATAATGTATAGCCAGAAGAAATAGGGAAGAAAGAGATATTAAAATAACCAAATCATTAATTACATTTTTAAATAAAAAAATTAATATATATATATATTTAATATAGTTGAATGTGATGCCGTTGATACTTTGATTTAGACCATTATAAATACACATTACACTCCCACTCTTAGTCTCATTATATGCTCTGTTCCTTTCTTTTGTCTTCTATTAACTTCCTCTGTTTCTTTAGTTTCATAATTTTCTTTTGAAGAAAAAAATGGGTGGAAATTCACCATGTGCTTCATGCAAGCTTTTGAGACGAAGATGCACAAAAGATTGCACTTTTGCTCCTTATTTTCCTTCTCATGAACCTCAAAAGTTTGCAATAGTTCACAAGGTTTTTGGTGCTAGCAATGTTAGCAAAATGTTGCAGGTACCTCTTACTTTTATTTAGTGTTTCATTTAATTTCTTTGATGATTAAAAGGATTATAAAAACAACTTTTTGCATTTAGTTGATCAATCATTTGCATAAAAAAACTTTTTGCACTTATTATCTTTTGTACCTTTTTATTTAAAAGAAAGAAACATAAAAAGGCAAACTTTATGAATTGTTATTTAATACTCTTTCCTTTTTTTTAGGAAAATGCTAACATATGCCTTAAAGGCACATGTTAAGAAATTTAAAATAGAAATAAATGTTTTAAAAGTTGTGTATTCAACTATTTAAAGTCAAAATTTTGTTTTTTTTTTTTTTTATGTAAAACTTGTAATATTCGATTCCTTAACTTATGCCCAAACCCTTATAATTATTATTAATAAATTTTTAAAAATAACTAAAAAAAAAGTTATGAGGAGTTGAGAACTTTGTGATGCGACACAATCACGATTGAGGCTACATCATCCACATTTGACTGTGATTTTTGTTTTTACGATGTTAAGTATTGCAATACGAGAGGACTAAAATTTTAAACCTTTCTAATGAATATTTTTCTTTTATTATAACTAATATTTGCTTACAAGTGTTTATTATTGTTCAAGGATAAATTTGTAAGTTGTATCATAAAATTTGAACGAAGTTTTGTACTCTCTAACCCTAATTTTCCGCATAAAAAGAATATAACAATCACTCTATTGTTGATGATATATTGGCCTAACTTCGTGATCAGTTATCTTCTTGTGCGTTTATCTTTTTCTTTAGAATCGGACTTGTTATTCGGACAAATTATTATTAGTAGTATTTTGACACTAAATGATTTTTTTTTTGTTCGAATCAGGAGCTCCCAATTCACCAGAGAGCAGATGCAGTGAACAGTTTAGTCTATGAAGCAAATGCAAGAGTGAGGGATCCAGTTTATGGCTGTGTTGGAGCAATATCTTACTTGCAAAATCAAGTTTCTGAGCTTCAAATGCAACTTGCAGTTGCTCAAGCAGAGATACTATGCATCCAGATGCAAAATGAGCAAGTGATTCCAACACCACAAATCAACCAAGATCAGAAATCTTACTATATCCAAGATGAACTCACTCAGTACCTTAATTATGGTTCTTCTTCTAGTAATAATGTTATTCATGATTCTCTTAAGAGAGATAATATGTATGGACATGATATGGTTTCTTGAATTAAATTTGGTCACGTGCTTAGGGTTTTTTAATTAGACTATGGTCTTCCTTTATTTTTTTTAATATTCGCACAAATTCTCTTCCTATTAAGTATGAAAAGTTCTTGGCAGTTCTTCATGTTTGTTAAGTTTTAAGATATTGGAAGGTATTTCTAGGGTCAACTCTAGCATGTGACCTTCTTAACCTATGGTTTTAAACAAATAATTAAGGTACTATTTGTCAAATAAAAAGAATATTACTACTATAGTACTTTAGTGTGACATAAGTTTCTTGGGTTTCTTATTTTTATTTTGACAGTGTGATATCGTTAGAATTCATGTTGAGAGTGAAAAACTGGTGATTGAACGGTTGATCTTGTCATTTCATTCATTAACTCATCCATTCTAAGAACCAAGAAATGAGTTAAGAGTGTATTCAAATCATAAGTGTGTGTTCTAGCATGTGATCTTCTTAACCTATAGTTTTAAATTTTCTGTTAAAATTAGTCATCGATAAAATTGGTGGATCCTTCACACTTGTAATATTTTTGAAAAAAAAATAGGGTTAGTTATGTTTTTGGTCCTATAAAATAGGGAACTTCTAAGTTTAGTCCTTACTTTATTTTAATAGTTTTTTTAGTCCCTATAAAAAAAAATTACTTATAATTTTAGTCCCTCATAAAACAAAGTTTGTTTAATTATCTTTAAACTCTTAAATTTTTGAATGATTTTTTTGATACAAGTTTAAAACACTATGAAAGGTTCATTTCCTAAAATTTAGAATTTTCTAATATGAAACAAATTAAATATAAATTTTTTAAAACGACCAAAGTTAAAGATAAAAAGTGATAAAATCTGGATGTAGAAATCAAATTTTGCGATAATTTTTTGTTGAGAAACTTTTAGTAATGTACGTCTGCAAAAAATTATTCAAAAACTTAAGAGTTTAAATATAAATTAAACAAATTTGAATTGAGTAGGCACTAATACTAAATGCAGAAAAAAAAAAATTAAGACTAAAAGAACTATTAAAATTAAATAAGAACTAAACTTAAAACGTCCTAATTTTATAGAGACTAAAAACATATTTAAAAAAAAAAATGCAACCACTAAGGCAAGGGTCGGTGTCGGTGGTACAAGTTTTTAAAAATGGCAAACATTCTGACAATTATATATACTAGAACTAGAATCACAACCTCACGATATTGGAAGACAATTTTCAAGGCACTATTGAATTGTTAGTTGCATGTGTTCTAAGTTTCGAGAAGTATCTCTAATTTTAATTTTTCACAAGCAAAAGAAGTTGTTAATCAGGGATGTGAATTTTCTTTTCCTTTAACTTCTATTAAAAAAGGGTTGATTAAGTAAATAATTCTTATATATATTTAGAATTTTGTTTTGGGTTTTTACTTTCTACAAAACATTGTATATTTTGGTTCTTGTAAAATTTTTCGTTAGTTTTAGTTCTGTAAAACTTCCTAATTGTATTTTTTTGTCTTTGTAAAAATTCTCGTCAACATTTTTGTTTAAGGATAAAAAGTGAAATTATGAATATTTGTAAAACCCATTTACTTAATTAACCTTAAAAACAAAACGGAAGTCAAATGATCACACCTTATTGAATCCCTTCTCTACTACAAAGTCATAGGTGGGGTTCTCATTCCTATGGCTCAATGTCAAACTTGCATACACACAAGATTTCATACCACCTCCAAATTTCATTAAAACTCAATCGCATAACGGTGAAGTGTAAATACTCCATATGGTATTTTTATAAAAAATAAATGAGTCAATAAAAGTTATGTATTCAATTCATAATATAAACAAGGAAAATATTAACTGGTGCCTCTAGACACTAGTTAAGGATATGAAAAGGAAATTATATAGTAAACAATGTAACCAAAAAAAAAAAAAAAGATCAAACAACTCTTAAGTGGTTAAATTAACCAATAATTGAGTCAAATGTGAGGAGTATGCAAGGTTGTTCAATGATTAAGGTACCGTGATTACAACGAATAATTTTGATCGAGACAATTTAAGCGTCAATAATTTAAAAAAAAAAAATTCACAAGATGTGGTGGTCAGTTACATGACATCACAAATTATTTACGTCTTAGTAAAATAGATTTAATTATAATATGTTGCTTGAATCTAAAGTAATTTTGTTCGTACACATTCACGTAAAAGTAAATTGAATAATAAATTTTTACATAAAATCTAATTATAGAAGAAGAAAAAAAAGTTCCAAATGATGGGGTCAAGTTAGGTCGTACTATATTATCGAAGCATTGTCATAGATGAATAGACCATTAACATGAAATAATTAGTTAAAATGCATAATATCACATGACAAATAACAGTTAATCAGAAATTCTGCATTTTGTGGAGACAAAGAAAGTGATAGTAGGAATTCAATTTTCTTTTGAGGGCTCGAGGACAATAATTCCAAAAAAATGTTTTGTTTTGGAATTTATATGCCACATACCAACCCACACTCTTCTGTTCCTTTTTGTTACTTATATTCTTTTTTCTTTCACCTATGTTAAGTCAAAGTAATGCTTTCAAGCACTTTACTTCAACAACAAACAAAAAGGTTAAACTTTATATTAACGGCTTTCTGGTCTGATAGTAGTATATGCAAAACCATTGTTAATTCAGTCCCCTAATTTTAGAGGTGGGGGCTATATAAGACAAAGTTTAAAATTGAGGGATAGTAGTATTTTAATTTTCATCTCAAAAGTGCAAACAAGCTTAGTTGGACTTTTAGCTCCCAAATATCACGTTTGTATGAAAAATATGGTCTTAAGAAGTAGAAAATTATGTTTGTAAATCCTAATACTGCGTTCATCCAAGTGGAACCAAAGTTTGATCATTTAAGTAAAGTCTCATTTTATTCTTGTCCATAAGTCATTGGTCAATTGATAAAATGCGGAAATTGGTACTCCAGACGCCGTGATTGGGATTCAAACTCCGGAGTCCTTCCACTTGTGTGTGTGAGTTTTAATGGTTATTTGTCGTTTTGTCTATCTATCTATAAAAAAAAATGGTTGAAAGGTGAAGCTTCACAAAAGATGAATATTTCGTACCTACAACGTAGTTAAGAAAAACATGGTGTAGAGATTCCAAATTCCAATCAACAATTGCTCTCACCGGCATTTTTCACGAACTCCGTGTTTGAACCACGAGGATTCTAGCAAGAATATTAAGTTACTTTACTGGACTTTTAAGAACTTATCTGACTATACATTTTTCCATTAAGTCAATGAAATATACACCATATCACTTAATTTTATTTATCCGTGATCCGGGATTGACAACACAGAATTGCTGAAATTTCATGGTGCAATAGTGTTATAGCTTCGCCACCGTAACACCTATTTGACAATATTTTGTACTAAATAGCGTATGCAGTTTGTCTAAATTCTGCTAGGATATAGTGCCGCTAGATCAGTTACTTAACAACATTGTTTGATACTTTTTAATACTCAAAGATTTTGCTTTCATGTTATGACCTAACTTTTAGCATTAATGACTGAGGTTTAAGCTGGTTAAGTGTTTTTTCTAAGTGAAATTTGAATAGATTAAAAGATGTATCGTGCTGAATGACTCATAGGGTTGTTATCAATAAAATGATCTATGGTTAATCAAAACTTAATACTTTATTAATGCATTTCAGATTGGTCTTCTTTAAAAAAAAAAATCCTCCTGTTCATCCAATTTCTACTTAAACATTTCTTGATCATCCAATTTCTGTTTGTTGTTCACATTGGTACTTATATATGCACTCTTAATTGTGAGCTTGTTTAAAATTTATGTTAATCATGTTTTCCCTCTTTATAGTTTATGGCACATCAAGAACATTGTTGGAATTTCTCTAACTTATATTTGTTGATTATTTCTTATGGCTTCAGAATTTAAATAGCTTCTGATAAAGCGAGAAGATGCTTGCCAAGGGTTGTCATCTTGGTGGGAATACTTCATCAGTTGTCTCAAACATTTCGAGAAAGAGATGTTTTGATGAATTAAACAATCAAGCAGGATTTTCCACGGACTGGCGGTATCATCCTGAAATGGTATACAACCGTGTCCTTCAATAAGAGGAAAAATGTAAGTGAAAGTGATTTAATTTTCACAGAAATGTGGTTGCTTTTACTTCAACTTAAGATTGCAATTGAATTGAGACTATACTAACTATAAATTTTATTCGTTTTGAACTCATTCACGATGCGAAATTTACACCTATGCTGCTTACCAATGCTGCTTCAAAGGTTTGTTTCTTGAATTGTGTATGAGCATTAAAGTACTAATCAGAAATAATATCAAATGCAAGATGTACCTATATGATGTTAATTAAGCACAATTGTTTTTCAACAAATTTGGCAGGAGGAATATATGAACCTGGAGACGTTGAATGAGCGTGTGCAAGCTCTACTGGGTGTTTTCAAGTCAACTTTTACGTTCTCTCAATCTGCCTTGGTGAGTACTTCAGAATTTTCCACTCACGGTGGCAATACTGAAGCCATGCCACTACATTCTAAAAGACGGAAAATAATGGAGTCTGCTTGTGATGTCTCTTTAGTTAACATTGCAAGTTACGATCAACCGATTAACGAGATAATTCCCTCAAAAGGCTTACAGGCTGGCCAAATATCAGTGGGAATCAACAATATGCCTACTCTCGAGAAGGATGTGATTATTATTGATGATGAAAGTTATGATCAATCGATTCACAAGACGATTCCCTCAAAAGGCTTAGAGAAGGATGTTATTATTATTGATGATGATGATGAAGAGGAGAAAGATCTCGAAAGACATGGCATTACTGACAACAACAACAATTCAATGGAAATGGACATTGGAGCAAATTCCAATATCCATGTTCCGATTCCTATTGATGTAGCATACAAAATTAGTGAGCCAAAATCTGATCAAGAGAAGCACACAAAATCCTCTAATAGAATAAATGATGTTGTTTCTTTGATTGATTCGTTCACACGTAACCAAATAAAATAACATAGTAGTAGTCTGAGAAAGGAATTTGTGCAGATTGGTACACCACCTTCTAGTAATTTCAATTACCTTGATCTGTTTAGATATTAATCCTTGGATGTTATATATGAAACTTTGAATATCTGTATTTGTGTGCATGCTCAGCTGATAGATTCTATTTACGTTCGACAATTTCTGCAATTCTTTTTTTTTTCTGAATTATTTTTAGTTTGAGATCTTTATTGAAATTTCATTTACTATTCCTGAAATTTACATATATGCATAACTCTATTTGCTTTTGAATTTTTCTAAGACATATTGAAGTTAACAATTCATTTAACACAGATTACTTCTGAGGATGAAGCAGGAATTGATGCAAACACTTGCCTATTATGTGAAAGGGAAAGACTTTACTTTGCACCAGTCCCACTTTTTTGTTTACGTTGTGGCATCCGCATCAAGAGAACATATTTCTGTACAAAAGAAGAAGAATTTGTTGCACAGAGTTGCATTTGCTCTGTGTGTTACAAGACTTCTAAAGGTGAGAAAATCGCATTCAATGGGACATCTATTTCCAAGAAAAATCTTGCAAAAAGAAATAATGATGAAGTACTTGAAGAACCGGTAAGTATTAATATCAGTTACTATATAAGTCAGCTTGATATAGTGGAGTTTAAACTAATTCTTTATGACTGGTGTTTCTTCTAGTTGGTTGAATGCAATAAATGCGAAAGATGACAGCATCAAATATGTGCACTCTACAACACGAAAGCAGATTTGGACTGCAATGGTGAGTATATATGTCTGTTATGCCGCTTAAAAGAAATCGAAAAGAGAATTCCTGTTCCCTTACCAAAGGCTGCTAACTTTGGTACTAAGAACTTAACAAGAACTGTGCTAAGTGACCACTTAGAGAAAAGACTTTTCGAGCGTCTCATGCAAGAGGAAGAAAACTGGGAAAAAGATGAGGTAATACCGAGAACTCCGCATGTATGCACATAAACTTCAAATATCTTATTTTCCTATTCTTATGCAAGCATTTCAATTGAAAATAGTAATTAGTATTCTGCCATGCTATTAATATGTCTGTATTATTCAGAAGATTTAATAGAAGATCTCTTGGTTTCAGGTTATTCTTCTGGTTCAGAAAATTGAAGGAGTAGATGTTTGCATTTTTGGAATGTATGTCCAGGAATTTGGCTATGAATGCGGCAATCCCAATCAGCGTTGTGTATACATATCATATCTTGATTCCGTCAAATATTTTAGGCCTAAAAGAAGGATAAAGAGCGGAGAAGCCCTTCGTACCTTCATTTACCATGAGATATTGGTATTTTTATTTTAAACTCTATTTCTATGCCAATAGAACAATAAAATGAACTTGATCTTTCTTTCTTATGCTTTTTTTTCTTTCTCAACTTGCTACATATGGGCCTGTGCTCCTTCAAAAACAGGGGATGATTATATACTATATTGCCATCCCAAAGAGCAAAAGACTCCGAAAAATGATAAGCTACGCCGCTGGTCAGCCTTACTTTCTCCTTATGTGTCTGTGTGTATTGAATTTTCATGAGTTAGTGTATACAATACATTGAGAATTTGAGAGTACGATTTTCCTTCATTTATCATCTTTGTTTATATTATTTATTTGTGCTGGTATCTTTCGATGCCAAAAAAGGCTACCGAAGAAAATATTGTCGTTGGTTTAACCAACATATATGATCATTTCTTTCTTCCTACTGAAATAGGGAACTCCAAGGTGACAGCTTCTCGTTTACCATACTTTGATGGAGACTACTGGTGCGGTAATGCTATGGTAGTAGCCAAGACCCTCGAAAAAGAGAGTAGGGTAGACTATGTGTAAATGAAATGTTGCAATGTTCTTATTATAGACCAGTTTAAGTTATTTTCATAATTTTGATTATAGGTTGGGCAAAATATATTGCCTACAAGAGAAAACTTCCTCGTAGCTCACTTGCGATCTTCATGCATGCACTGCCGTGAAGTGATAGTGTCCGGGAAGCAATGTTTTTGCACTAAATGCAAGAAATTTCAGGAGTGTGAAAGGTATGATAACTTGAATACATATTTGAACTGTTTTTACAATGGTTTAGCATTGAATGGAATAAAAAAGGCCTTTTGTCATTGACGTTAATTTTTCACATATTTCAGATGCCATAGTTCTGACGAACATTTCAAAGAACGGTGAGGTGCATACACTTTGTCAGGTAACAACCTAAACCTGATGTTTTTCATATAATTTTCTCGCCATTAGGTAATTTCATACAAAACATTGAATTATGTGCCATTTTCAGGCTGCTGTTGATGATATCCCCTCCGACACTAAACGTAATGATATCGTCCTTGAGAGTGGATTGTTTGAAAATAGGAACAACTTTTTGATCTTCTGCCAAAAGTCTCAGTTTCAGTTTGACACACTCCGTCGTGCCAAGTATTCCTCCATGATGATCATACTTACTGACTTACACACAGATGGCGAAACTGCTGAACATTTTGAAGCATGCATCTCAATGCCGCGCAACTAAGGCTGAACCATGCTCTCATCCAAACTGTTCTCAGGTCAAGAAGATGTTCTCTCATGCCAGTAAGTGCGAAATTCGAGTGAATGGGGGCTGCCAGCATTGTAAGAAGATATGGATTATACTAACCGCTCACTCCAGAAATTGCAAAGACTCTCAGAATGTAGAATACCACGTTGCAGGTGTGTTACAATTAGAATTCTACACTGCCTAGAGAATTTTGATATTCTATTTTCTGAATTATTCTTTTCTAAGTGTAAACAGTTTAACATTAAGTGTTGTGATTTTCATATTTCCTTTTGTGTATACACATAGATTAGGATTGCAATAGCCTTACTTTTTTATATCTTAAAATAAGAGTTTCAATTTTGTGTTGTTGTGAATATATATCCAATGATTGAGAGCTAAGCTCCAACTATTCAATTCAATTTTCTCTTCTTCTTTTTCCTTTCATTCATTGCTTCTATCGTTCTACATCAATTTAAATGTTTGAAGTGCCACATTGATAGCTTTTCATTCATGATTCATGAACAATTAGACCCCTAACTGTCATTTTCTATAGTAACTAGTTAATAACACAGAGGAAACTGCATCATTCCATGGTAATTACAAGAGTCATTTTACATATTTTGAAAAAATAATTTATTAAAGTTTACAAAGTTCTGTTAATTCAAGAATATGTAAAATATTGGAATATTTACAAACCCTATATTATTATGCCTATAATAATTACTTTATGCGACTCTTGTATTTTTTTTGGGTGGTTTATATAATGACAAAAGTGTTGTAAAGAGGAAAAAGTCTTTTTTGGGCACAAGTTTTTGGGCAAACCACTTAGGTACACACATGAAAATACATTTTATTTAATTATTTTAAAAAATTAAATATTGTTTAATAAGTATTTTAGTTAATGTTTAAACAACGGTTAACTACTGGTTCTAACACAGTATCAGATCCAGAAATTTTGAATGGTGAGGGCACCTTATATATAAATTTGTAGCATCCATGAACATATTTTATTTAGTAGGGACATTGTCATATGAATTTTTTGTCATTAGACTACTTGATAAAAAAAGAAATATAAATCATAATTGTTGATATTCTTAAAAACATTGAATGAATTGTGATAATTTTATTTCATCATAATAACTTCTTGTTTTTTATTTTTGAAAACATGAAAGTTAATTATTACTTGTTGTGTCACATGTAATTGTATATGTAGGCTAACAGAAGAATTTGTGATATGTGTAGCCTATATGGTCAAAATATCAATTCTTACTTTATTACACTACTATAAAAAAAATATTAACAACTTAGTGCAGGCACAAGTCCACGTAGGCTTCAACATGAATTTGTCCCTCTTCTAACATGAATGTGTTATGAGTTTTTATATATGACGACAAGTCCGAAACGGTAGTTAACTAAAAGTTCATCAACGAACAGTTGTTAACCGTCGTTATAGAATCAAAATGGTCATTTTGGAGTACTTGAGAGCAAATCGTGGTGCTAAAGTGCAGTTTTCGAGTTCTAATGATTTGTGGTGACTAACAAACAATTCCACACACCCTTTATCGACTTCCATTTATTTATTTTATATTTATACTAGTTAAAAATCCATGCATCCCCACACTTTCATCTACCTCATTGGAACTTTTTGGTTTGTTGTATATGGAATTCTTTATTTTGCCTATATTTAGCACTCAGTGCTTAATGTTGTGGGCAATTGTTTCATACTCAATTTATTTACACTAAATTAATAGAAAGGATAGTGTTAATATGTGTTTTTAGGGCACAAGTTAAGAATCTAAAAATAGAATTAAATTATAAATTATGTCTTGAAAACATAAGATTTTAAATCTCTAGAATATTGAATGCACAATTTCCAACAAAATATTTTTATCTTTGGTTTTTTAACTTGTACCTTCAAGGTATAAGTTAGGATTTCTAAAAACAGAAAAAATGTGTTGATGAAGATGGATTTGGCGTGCTTAAATTATATTTTATTATTTCAAGTCGTGAAGGTGGGTGATATGTTGTTATTCCTAGGACAACACTTTCTACTCTAAAATCAGATTCACAAATATACATAAAGATTTCAATAGTCCATTATGAGTTATAGAGCATTAGAGCTCAATAAGTTTATACAGCTGATAGACTTTTGGCAAGTGCACCAAATACTATCGAAGTATTAAAAATATCGATCCTACGAGGATTGTTTTTAATCTCAATAAGTTAATTTGCTATTCAAAAGGATGTTTAAAGGTTATTAAGGTTTTGCCACTAGGCAGAAGATTTGGTTTGTTTTTAAAACAAATAACAAAGAG
>Ga0099826_10002046_pt1 | contig 12739 bp, 4 predicted proteins | sample Mtrugardesep15_FD_76830 | JGI IMG/M metagenome (GOLD analysis project Ga0099826, IMG submission 76830) | Root nodule microbial communities of legume samples collected from California, USA - M. trunc garden sep15 | ecosystem: Host-associated > Plants > Roots > Nodule | place: USA: California...
AGGAGAGTTGATTTATCGGAAAATGATGAAACGGCGTCGTTTGAAGAAGATAAGAAGAGAAGAAAGAAACTCCATTTGATGAAAATTGAAGATGAAAACATCTCATAGAAGATGAAATTTAAAGAAATTTGGTTTTTTTGGAAGTGTTTTGGTGAAGTGTGTGAAAATTGGGGGTTTTTGAAAACCCTAATTTTGGAAAATTTGTGAAGGGAAAGAGAAGAAACAGAGAAAGAAGAAGACTATAAAACGCAAAGTGTGGTGTTTCTATTTTCGTCTAAACGCGTTTTCTTTGGTTTTTTGTTTGTCAAATTATGTTGGCTTGACTTTGTTTGACTAATACAAGTACATCGAACTATTACATGTGATCATTGTATAGTCATGCTTTGAAATGACTAATCTAATTCTTAGTATATTAAGAAAAAAATTTAATGCATTTCATTTGTGATACATGATGGAATGTCGATAAAAGTATGAAATTAGTATGAGCTATCATAGTTGGATTATAAATAATTTTAAAGTTTGTTTTTGAATAATCTTAACATCATAGTTCTTAAGATGCTTACATAAAAACGAGTAAAACATGAAGTCATTCTAGTTAGACTATGAACACCATAATAGTTTGTTTGTCAATAAACAAATTTAACATAAGAGTTCACAAGATCTGCAAGTAATATACATCGACAATTGTTGATAATATTGAAACTAGAGACATTGTTTCTCTTCCCATAAATGTTACCCAGTGGTGTTTTTGAATCCATATTAAGTTGTTGGAGATCTCACACTCATTGCAATGTCGATGGAAGTCATGGGGCTTCTTAGTTGATATTACTAAAATATTTATATAACTCTTTTATTTCTATAGAACAAATTAGGGTAAACAACATTTTTAGTCCTTGAATGTGCACCTCGTTGTTATAATGATCTTACTCAAAACACACAAAAAACTAACTCTACAATTCGTTAACCATTTTGATCTTCGACATTAGATATGGCCGTTAACTAATCAAAAAAGTTAAGCCGACAAGCCTAAGCAAAAACAAACATAAAATCACTTATCTGACTTGTCTTTCTCCTGATAAAAATGAATATGCTTTCCTTTTGGAGTTGACAACCCCTTCAAATGGAAAATCTTAGAGCCGGAATCAAGAGATTCTTCAACAACCTCTTAATGATCTCATCATCGTCACTCAAAATTTCAGGGTTAGAATCAACAAGTTCTTCAAAACATGGAAATATTTTGATTCGTTGACATTGATTCATTGCATAGATACCATATATTTGAAATTGATTCATTAAGATCAATGGAAGATTGAATGGAATGAGGAGGAGGAAGAAGGAGTCATATTAAGAATTTGGAATTGATTAAAATGGAATGAATTGTGAATCTAGGGATTTAAAGTGAACCTATATATATATATATATATATATATATATATATATATGTTAATTTAGTCTCTAATGCCACGTCACACATTCCTTGTCGGCAAAAAAAAAAAGCCAACTTAGTTTTTTTATCAGATAACAACCAAATCTAACATCGGAGACCATAATGGTTAACATATTGTAGAGTCGAGAACTTTTTTATGTCTTTTTCGAGTCAATGACCATTATGACAACGAGGTGCAATCTAGAGACCAAAACTGATGTTTACACAACACATTATCACCAACGACAATGTAAAGAATACTTTATTGGAGTCGGATATCTCAATTGATTTAAGTTAATAGATAAAGAGTTATAGATCCTGAGTTCAAACTCGATGAAATAGTAAATATTGATCGAAACAACTACTAATTAACAAAAGTCACTATTAAAAAAATAGTTTATTTGCATGCCATACATAAATTAATATTTTTAAAAGAAAAATTAACGAATAACTACATTTTTTTTTACTAAAAAAATTTAAGTGAGTTGGGATCTCTTTCTAAGGTCATGAGAGACCTTTAACCTCAAACCTCAAAGAACGTTTACGGAGGTACATCATCCATCAAAGCAACCCTCACATTAGCCTTACGTACGAGCTAACTCTTTATCAATTAAATTGACCTTCACTAGCAAATTTTTTTTTTCTTGTTAAGTAACCTAGTGGTTATGATTCACCTTTTAAAGTGAATAAGTGAGGTGTCTAGGGTTCGAACACCGGCCCCTACGTATAACAATATTTGTCCCTGCCAACTGAGTTAAGCTCACGGAGACAAAATATTTTATTTTTTTTATAAATGTAAAATTAAAATATTTACATTATATTTTTAATGTTTGAAAAATGAATGTTTTGTTTTTGTTTTTGAGAAAAAATTGAATGTTTTGTTGGTGGGCCATTTTGTTTATGTTTATCCATCCCAAGTCCCAACGGACATACAACAACATAATTGAACCCAATTTGCTTAATTTTTCTAGCATCTTCATTAAATTCGACCGTTGCATTTGTATTTCCTCAAAGACACACTCATCCATCTTATATATTAGAATCACATAACTAACTGTGATGGAAAATATGCCGCAAACCCCTCCAACAATGGAATCTCAATGCAAAACAACACCAACTCCTCCTCCAGTTGAATTGCGAAAACCTGTCACCCCAGATCATCTTAAACTCCCCAAACCATTCAAATACCCTGAAAGGTATGTACTTATCTATGTCTTTTTATTAGATTCTCTCACGCAATTTCATAAAAATTGATTTTGTTTTGACATGTTTCGATGTTATCTGGTATAAGTGATTGTTTCAGTAGAATTAATTATAATTTCAAACTAGAATTTATAGTTTTTGTTTCTGGAATTAATATGGCTCAATACACTTTTACATGAATTTATCAGAAATAGATCCCTTTTAAGGTCTGGGCTTCGCCCATCTTTGTGATAAAAATAAAATGCTACTTTTAAGTTCAATCCAATTTTAGAGAATTTATACATTCAAAATCAATTTTTATCAAAATCAATTTTATGTCGCCCACATAATCAAACACACATATGGTAGTTGTCCCATTTTTATCTAGTAGTTGAAGTTCCTTAATTATGTGAAAGTATTGTTTTTTTGGGAATCCCGTCCAACACGGAATTTGAGGTAGCTACTCATTTTTCCGCGCCTCAAGGCACGACAAGTGAGAAGTTACAACTGTTAGCTTTGGATTCAACCTCGTGGTGATACTGGACCGCACAAACAAACACATGCTAAACACGAATTTGGAGTCCCGCGTTAAAATTGAGTTATATAAAGATGATACCTATTTCTTTTTATTGACTTAAATTTTAGACGAAGATGTGGTGTGATATTGAGGTGTTAAGTCTCATTAGGACCTTCAACAAATAGTAGTACATTATGATATGTAATCATTTGCATAAATTCTATGGAGATAAATGTACAAATGAGTTAATAGTTGGGTTAGTGACATGATATCTATCATTATGTGTTGGCTAATTGTTCTTTTTTACTTCATTTTGTTAGGTATACAAGCCCAACTGATATGATGATGTCCCCAGTAACCAAAGGCCTTCTTGCTAGAAACAAAAAGGGTGGTGCACTATTACCACCTGGAGCTGGTAAATATCAACCAAAGGTATCAATAACAGCTTCAAATTTCTCATAGCACCGACACTTCATACTATAGATGTGTTTGGTGTCTGACACAACACTGACACATGTGATTACATTTAATAATTTAATAACTTCATTTGCTCAAATTATTATCTGTGTCAGCGTGCGAGTGTCGTGTCTGGTGTATGTGTCAGTGTTTCGTAGCTTATAATTTGTGGGATTGGTGTGTAATTTTCAGTGTGGTTATTTTTAACAGTGCTAGTTTATGTCAACAACTGCAGGTTCCAGACATGTGCTTGCAGGATGTGAGTCCTCTTCAAAACAAGCTTCCAATGCTGATTGATGAGAAACTCAACTCAACTTGAGGAATTCAATGGAACTTTGTTCTACATAGTGGTTCAAGGAAAGTTTGAAGATGATGAAGTATCTTAAAGAACTATATGATGTTCTTCTGATTTTTGTTCCTAAATAGGTTTTTCCAATAATACTCTGATGTTAAAAAGTTTTGTACTCTCAGAATCTATTGATCCTTGAAGAAACTTATGTAAGGATTTCAAATATGATCAATTTATTTTACCCTTCTAGTAGAATTTGTTAATCCTTGTTTCTTTTCAACCTTTTTTCTCTGATTTGGTATACTTTTGGCAGATAGATTATAATAAATGGATATGATTAGGGAAATGGTACTTCTCTGTTGCAAGGAATTTCATACCTATTTCTCTGATTTGGTATACTTTGTGTTACATACTATAAGTTGAGTTATAAAAGCTTTAAACTAGTTCATAATATATTTACAAGTTCCATTCAATATTCGGACATGTTTAAATTAGCTTATTTGAACGTATTTAAATTAGCTTATCTAAATTAGCTTATTTGTACTAGCACAAGTACATGTGAAAACTGTTTGAGAGAGCTTATGGAAACAACTTATGGAATGTATATAAGTTGTTTTTAGCTTAATTTCATAAACTCTCCAAGATAGCTTATGAAAAAGCTCATAGTTATATCAAAACAGTTTTACGTTATTTTTTCTTTTGTTATAGCAAGAGCTTACAATAGACAGTTATATGATGAGCGCTTAATTAAAATGTTTAGCTAAACCGGGTGAACATGTTTGTGTCAGTTACAATAGAATGGAATGTTCAGAATAACACAAATGATTCCTCAACTGAACCTAATCATTACAAGCACAAGTTGGCAAGACGCAGATGAAATGTTTGATGCAATAATATGATTCTATATATTCACTCCAAACGGACTTCATACCACTGGACTGATCCAACTTCTCCATCAATTTCAAGTTCACAAAAGGACTTTGCTAAGAACGAAACATCGTCATCAATGGTTTCATATCTTGCAAGATCGGGAGGAAGAGTCTTGCCAGGCCAATTTGTGAGCCACTCTTTCAGAGTGTCTTTCAACTCTTCCTCTGACACAAACCTCTCATCCTTCCCTGGTTCTAATAGTACATAAGTATCTGTTCTTTCATTGGCCCTTCTTCTCCTCATTGCAAAAACCTGTTACAAAGTTCAGTGTTAGTAGCTAAACAAAAGGAAAAAAATGCACTTAGATGTTATGCAGTATATGCGACCCAGGCCACTAAAACAAAGGTCCTATCTTGGCGGTGGTCTTTACGTAGAGTATATGTTCAGCCGTGTTTTTTTATGAATCGTCGTGGAATCCGAGGGATTGTTTAGTGCGCTAATTCCGTCGTTGGCAGTGTGGGGTGTAGTAGGTTTTCTGCTGTTCTGTTCGGTTCAGCTGTGTGATATAACAGGTTTTTCAGCTGTTCGGTTTTGGTTCAGCAGAGTTTTGTGGTGCTGGCAGGTTCGGTAGTGCCACGAGTCTGCAGATTTTGGGCTTTGCTGTCACTTATGCGGTCTGGGTTGTTGTTTGGAGGGTGCTGCACTGCTGTAGCTGCTGGTGCAGAAGCTGTGTTTCGGTTTTTGGGTGGTATTTAACTCCTTTTTTGGCGTTTTTGGGTTGTGATGCAGGGGTATGCGCCTCCAAGTAGTAATTTTGTCATAATTTTCTGATGGGATTGTCCTTGATGTTTTGGTCTCTTGGCGTATACTCCGGCATCATGATTTAGTGATTTTGGGGTTTTGGCGTGCCGCATATATACGGTGTGCCTTTTGTTGATTTTTTAGTTCTTTCCCGCGAGTTTTTTGTGTGTCTTACACCGCTCTCGTTGATGAATAAAATTTGCCGTTTCAAAAAAAAAAAATTCTGCCATATAGCATTTCTTAGGAGCTATGTACTGACAAAATCGGTTTTGACCAAATGTCCCAATAAACAACATATATTTTTGAAATAAAGGTTGGTGTTGTAAAGAACTCTAATAATTAATCACAAGAATACTAAGAGCCAGCTTGGTTTTTGTTTCGGACTTGACCAGGGCCCGTCCGAACTGGAGCTCTGCACTGCACGTGAGCTTCACATACCACCATGTGCTTAATACAATCCGCAGAACACAGCGATATCCACATGCTTTCTTAACATCTGCAGCGGCTTTTGCCGTCAAGTCACCTCAACAGTTTCCCTACATAAGAGGTTCTCATCTTGAGAAGCAAGGTACACATTCATTCTTACATAACTCTCGAACTCAGATCACTCAATGACTTAAGCTTCAAAGTGCTTGGAGGTACACCACCCCGTTGAAGACCTCGCACCACCGTCCTCTACCACACTCCATACATTTCAGCCAGCTCTCGAAATTGACCTCCAATCAATTTTTATTTTCATTTATTTTAATTTTCAATGTCACTTTTCATGTTTTTAAAATTTGACACTTTGTTCAGCAACATTGAAAACAGAAAATAAGATGTCTATTTTGTTATAAAAACATAAAACAAGAAATGAAAACAAGTTTTCTGAAAACCTAAGATTTCAGAAGATACTGCATTACAAAAATTACCTTTGTTTTACTTCCGCAATCACCTGCAACTTGAGGAAATCTCTGATGGATAGAAGAACTAAAACACTGAACTAGGCTTGGTGATGTTACAAGGATTCCTGGATTGCCCATATGGTAACTTTTTATAGCTGATCAGAAATCTAAGCAGTCATTATAACAGCATACCTTGGCTTTTCTGCATGGTTATATATATATCCATGATGCAACAGTCCATGAATTTTAGCAATGTAGGATTTCAATAATATACATTTACCATCAACATGACTCACATTGTTCTATCAAGGTGAATTCAATGGTAAACAATACAAAAAATCCATTGATGAGATGATAAAACTACATTTAACAAAACTCAATAGCTGAAAAGATAAGCCATAAATAGCTTACAGTGGAGAAGCTGAACTCTAACATTGAATGCATGAGGCTGCAAAACAACTACCATGGTTATTAATTATTTTATGCTAAGCTTCATTCTATGTTTATGGAGTTTTGGACCAATAAGAAACCAAAGTTATCATCCATATAGTATAGTAGCTCGTATGAATTACAATCACAAACTTCTAGAGGATAATTTCTTTTCTTATGGTTCTCTAATTACCCTCCATTGTTCTCATATTTACAATATTGTCATTCTTCCCATTGTTTTGTTCTGTTATGGATTTTGTCTATTTTTGGTTTTTAGTTATGATTTTTTAAATCTTGAAACAATATTACAGATAATGTGTGTTTGACTGTAGAAAATAATAATAATGTGTTTTTGATCTATCATAATTTGTTAACTAGGACCAAGGATGGTAATTGGTAATAGTTTCAATGGTTACAAGCAAAGATTGAGCATGGTGAATATATAAAGGGATGCACTATATTTTGACGTACAAAAGTCTTGTACCGTATAGAATACACTATAACTACTGTGTTTTTCATCTGAGGTGAGAGAAAACGATGATAAAGAAAAAAAAATAGTAATATTACCTAATTCTTCTTCTTAAGCAATATATTAATCCAGTTAAACCGTATTTAATTGGATCAGATCATATTTTTTGAATGCGTCATCCAAACCGGACCATAAATATATGGTTTTAGTATTCAATTTTTATTTTTTTTTTGCCTCGAAAGTGATTCAAATTGCATCGCTAACACCAATCATTGTATTTTCCTTCTTTTCCTTAGTTTTTTTTAGGGAATCCTTTGTTTTTTTTTTAACATGATAGATATACCAACATATTTTAATTAAATAAGCAACATTTACTTTGAATATAGATTTATGTGAAATATATAAGGATAGAAAACTATTGAAATCTTGCAAAGCTAATCAAAATTATATTATGACAATATAACAAAACAAAATCATTGTCATTGACTTATTGGTCTCTAACAAACTAAAGAGTAACGATAATAGAGTTGGATTAGTTCTAATATGTTATAATTAATCACTTTGTTGAATAAACAGATGATTAATTCCCGAGATCTTCTCATTGCCTTCCTTTATCATTCTCAATGTCAACAATTCCATATACCCCAAAACCCAGTTTTCATCCCTTTAATTAATTCATCTTTTCCTCAAATTCTTCATCTTAATTTTCTTTCTTACATTTCATCTCCTTATATGTATAACAAACATTTAATCTCATATTAACCTTCATCTTGCACCAATTCATAAATTGAAGCTAAAGGATTTTCAGAATCAATTCTAATAATTTGAGTAAGTTTTATATATTTTTTCCTTATAAATTATTTGTGCATTGTAAAATAAGAAAATTCTATATTTTTCAATCATTTTTTTGTTGAAGATAAAATGGTGTATGCTAATAATGCAAATAATCTCTTCCTGTAAAATGATTGATGTAATATTTGTAGCTTTTGTTATGTGCATGACATGAGAATTGACATTAACATATAATGAAATATTGGAGTAAATTCATTTTGTGACAAAAAAATAATCTATACAAAACCTTGTTAATTCTATTATCAAAATTACATGCTAGATTACAAGAATCTATTGGCAATTTTGTCATGATTGTGAGATTTTAATGTACTTTTTATCTTGCTTTTGCAGAGCTTCAAAATTAATGGCTTCATATAATTATGACAATAGAAAAGGAAGTGGTAAGAAATTGAAAGTACATTTTGATCTTCCTAAGGATGGAGAATCTCCAATTGATCATCACAAAAAGCATTCAAGTGCTGCTTCAATTTCATCACACTCTTCACTAGATTCAGATGATAACATAGAAAATTTGGAAGAATCTAGTAATGTTGGTGGTAGTTCACCTGCTTGGAGTTTTCAAAGTGGAAGAGTAATGCATTCTCCTCCACCTAACCCTAACCCTAATTCTGGATATGATCCAAATAGAATACCATCTTCTATTTTTGGTTCTAAACCTACAAGTCCCATGGAATGGAGTGTTCAATCAAATGAATCATTGTTTAGTCTTCATTTGGGAAACTATAGTTTCTCAAAGGATCAATTTTTTGCATTCAATAGTAAATCAGGTGAATTGCCAAAGAATAATGATTTTATGGGCGCGTCGATGTCATTGCCGCCAGTTCAAGAGGTGAATCATGATAATGACAAAAATGTAGTGGATAAGGAGAGGCATTCTATGTCGTCGAACTCATCTCATGACTCAGTAAATTCATTAGATAAAACGACAAATTTGCCTTTGGAGAAGGACAACATTAAAACATCAAACGAAAAAATAGATTTAGTTTTGAAGGATAATAAAAACAAAACATCAACAAATGCCAATACAACTACATTGGACAAAACTCATGAAGATCATAATAAAGCGGTGGCGGTTCCTAGTGAAGAACCTAAGAATTATGCGACCAATGTCTCGTACCGTTCAGTCGAAAGCAATATGAGCAACCATTCATTTCAATTTCCTATGTGAGTCTCTCATCATATCTTCTTGCTTACATGTGCTATGCCATTATGCTCTATAATTTATTTTAGCAGATTTGTTTTAAAAATTTTTTCTTGAATTTTTTTTCTCTAGATTAACAGCCGATGGAGTAAGAACTAGTTCAGAAACAATAGAATCAGAAAAGCAAGAAAAAAATGAAAAGAAACATCAACAACAAGAACAAGAACAAGAACAAGAACAAGAAGTGATAGAGAAGCCAATCGAACCTCCTAGTCCAAAATCTGAAAAAACACCAAAGCCTTGGTTTAAAAGTTGGTGTTGTTGTTCCTGCTTGTCAGGTTCACCTTGTTACTAATAAAAAGGTCTTGAAATGGTGTTATTAAGTGACTATGCCCTCTCAACTATAATGTCTGCCTAATCAATATTTGGATTCGGCACCCCGACAACCAGGGATTCTTAGCATTCACACGATTGAAATGTCGTTGGTGGTTCCATCAAGATCGAATGATCCAGATTCAAGCTTGGTATTTTCAATTATAAAATTAAAATATGCATTTTTTAACCTTACAATCTTGATTGAATAGCTAACGATATCATGCTTGCTTGAATGCAGAATCCTTGTGCAAGAAATATGAATTCAAAGTATTTGGAGACTTGGTGGCTTCCTCACTTAAGGATATTTCATGTCGCATGCGGTCTAGTAAGCATTCACCGTAATCAATCCATTGAAATCAGACGATTCATGCGACTCTAATTGAAGGTCTCTAGTGATTATGATTCATGAGAGCTATATGGTCTTTTATCCAATGATACTGATTGGTTGACTCAAGAAATCGGTGCAATATTTTAGAGTGGAAATTCATATCCCTCGATTAGTTGGGAATCATTTTGATGTTTTGAAGAGAAATTCTTGTATGAGATCGTAGTTTACAACCATAACTACTCAAAAATTCATGATATATTAAAATGATTAAAAAGTGTTCGTGAGCACAAGGCTAATACCTCAAAACTATTTTATATTATCATGAATGTTTTGAATGGTTATATCTCATGCTAGAATTAAGGACAACTCCAACATGGGCGCATGGTGTAAATGATTGATATGTAAATGCTTGTAATGTTGAAAGGGTGGAAGGTGAAAATAGGTGATAATAGATTCCTAATTTAATTCTACTCATGTATATATCCATATCCTTCATATGTTAATAGATAAATTTTCATCGAAGTGTGAATATGAACTTTTTTCTTCTTCTTATTTTATATTCCCTCAAACTATCATATGCATTTTTTGTCCAAAAGACGACAATTTAGAGATTTAGATAGTTTATGTGATTTGCATCTTCAAGTTTTTATTTTAAACTTGATAAAATAGGAAAAGTATGATCTTCATCAAACGATTTTTTTAAAAAAAAATGTAGCAACAACAAAGTTGCACATAATTTGAGTCCACAAAGTAACATGAAGTGATTAATTGCGGTGATATTAAACCAAACTAAGCATATGTTTCTATTACTGAGAGTATGTCAGAGTGATAGTGAACCGTGACTTTTCAAAAGCTACACTTTGTGTTAGAATCACGGTGGGGTCACCATGATTCTATCGTACCCACCATGATAACAAATATACACTAAAAATTTACACATAAGTGAGTTGTGGTACATCCCTTGTCAAATTAGTTTATGTTTTATGATATCTTTGTTATAAATATAAGGTTTTAATGCATTTTTTGTCCCATTATTCAACAAAATTTTAAAAAAAAAATTATCCCCATTTCAAAACCATTTTCATTCCTCCAACTTCACTTTTATATGAATTTTCATCCCTTATACCGTTTTTGAATCATTTTTACCGATGTGGAAACTCTTATTAGGGTTTTTTATGACATGGATATTCAGTGTGATAGTATAAACTTTGTCACATCATTAATGAATATATCACATCAGTAGAAATTAACACATAATGAGATGAGGAAGAAAATTCAGAAGAAGAAAAAAAAAATCGTGAAATTAAGGACCAAAAACTAGTTTTAAAAAGGAAGGACAAAAAACACATTTAACCTTCAATCTTAATTTTCTTTGTTGTTTTATCTAAACTTTTTTGAGCAACAATCCAGAACAGTCACATGGACTGAGATGGAATAAAAAAACGGTACCAGAGTGGAAGTAGACCTGACGCCTTGAGACCTGTAGATCTCAACATACCTGGAACATCATAGTATCAAGCATATGACCACCAACTAAACTAGTTTCACATTGACGCGCCTAAACCCATATCGAGGGATGATTCCAACACGTTAGTAACCAAGCATCCCTTTTGGGTTAATAAAACCAGACCATTTCGAGTTTACAAAACCGAACCACCGCAAAATAGGCCACATCTGGTACCACCGATCTCTGATCTAAAACATACAAACATAAAAACAAATAAAACAGTAAAAACAAAGAACAATATGAACACAAAAATAGAAAATACAAAACTCAAACAAGACAGGTGCATACTACCACCCGAACCTAAATCTTGAAGAACAACGGCGGCGTCTCCACCTACGACTGCACCCCCAATCTTCCGGCATGGAGGAGGCAAAACCTGAAACCTACAACAACACTAGATCTCGGTATACCTATAACCAATAAATAAAAGTTGAATCCAACCCAAACCAAACCATAACTAAATCCTTGCGTCAGAGCTCAAAGCGACGAACAAAGAAAAAGCTGGAACGAGGGACTGCCGAAAAAGAAAAGGGTACCACCGATGGTGCGGAGGTTCAAGCTCATCACACTTAACCTACCTTTATTTCTTTTAAGTTATCTACAAAAAAAGAACAAACATAATCAATCAAACCACATTTACCATCTATCATTAACATCATACTTCGAACATAACATAAACTTTATCATTGTTTATAATTCATCAACTTATGTTTTAAGTCTAAGTCAATTCATGTAATACTTATCATTTAATACTTCATTAGAAGTCATAAAACATGAAAGTATATACAAAGTACAAATAAATATTTCCTAGAATTTTCCTGCAAAATCACTAGTCAATTAAAGCCAAAAACAATATACAACATAATTTCAGACATTTTTGTAGAATTTACTATCGATATATAGTTCACATTCAAAGAGAGTAAAGTTGGTCCTATATCAAAAATCAAAATAATCATTTTAGAGAAAAAAAATACACTAAAACTAATATGTGAAGTAGATAAAATAGTCACAAGGAGGGGGTTTTGAATTGTGACCCTTTTAAAAATTATCCTGCAACTTAAAATTAATTCTCAAGTTGTTTGCTTGGAATATTTAAGTTAGTGTAGTGACTTCAGAACGTTCTGAAGTTCTTATGTAAAAATTGTTTAACAAAATAAAAGTGTTTGTGTGTGTAGTGTATACTGTAATTGAGTATAGAGAAGAAAGAAAGAAC
>Ga0099826_10002047_pt1 | contig 12738 bp, 5 predicted proteins | sample Mtrugardesep15_FD_76830 | JGI IMG/M metagenome (GOLD analysis project Ga0099826, IMG submission 76830) | Root nodule microbial communities of legume samples collected from California, USA - M. trunc garden sep15 | ecosystem: Host-associated > Plants > Roots > Nodule | place: USA: California...
CCTAGGATTAGGCGAACTCACTGAGACATTATGTCTCATCCCAATCCTTATTTGTTTCAGATTAGCAGAGCAGTTGAGCAAGCTTATCGCCGGATGGATATTCAGCAAGGACTCGTTCGTACCCGCTACAGGATGTTCGCATGGAATCAAGCATGTATTTCTATATTATTTGGATAGTTGTATGATAACTTTGATGTACGAACGTGAATTTGTTGTATACAATGTTCATTCGAAGTAATTTAAGTTATAAATTTTAATGTATCTAGTACTAAAGATAATGCACACGCTAAACTTTCTAGATACGTTTAGTGTGGGTTTTACTCTCTCTCTCTCTCTCATGTTTTCTTTCAAAACTTGCATTCAATGTAGTCTATGAAGCCCATATACTTGATATGATACGGCCCCAATACATCGATACAAGAAAATTTCAAAATCCAAGATACGATACGGAGGACATACTTTAAAAACAATTAAATTTAAACTACAGATTAAACTCAAAATAAAAACTATGTACTATAACTCAAAAGCAACAAAAAAAAAAAACAATGAAATTACCTTTACATGACAATCAACAACAACTTTCTCAAAACAACAAAAAGAGACCAAACATACATTGCACAAAAAAATAATATAAATATAAGTAATACATATACTATATATAAAGAAAATTACCCCTTTTAGCACTTTTGGGTTGGATTTTTCTTTCCAAAAAATCCTTAATTTTCAATACAAATAACACGTGAAATAAATAGATAAGAATAAATTTAAATATTAAAACAATTGTAACAAACACAATATGAATATATGTATATTTATTTTTTTCTTTATCATTTAAAAAATATAACAAACTAGATGAGGATATTTATACTTACTTTTTCATTATCCCAGTTATAACCTTAAACAACTTTTTCTATAATAAAGATTGTTGTTCGTGTCATTTATAAAAGCAACAAACATTTATATTTTTACTTTTAATCAAAACCAAAATTTCATAAAAAAATTACTGTTCATAATTTTCAAACGTTAGCGCAATAAAAAGAGCGAAAAAGACTAGTCAATAAAAGAACTGACAATTAGTCAATTACATGTAAGATATATCTCAAAAGGTAAACACCGTTACTTTGTCAGTTGCGTATATCCCAAAAGAGAACATTATACTATATCTCAAAAAGAACATTTTTAGTGTTATTCATCTATATCCAAAAAAGAACATCTTTGTATAATATTCATTATTAAAAGTTAAGTGTTATTTGAGATAACACTAATATTCATGTATTTTCACTTTTCTTTTTTAAGAAAAAAAACATAAAGAAAAAATAATAGAAAAATCATGTATCATGTGTGTATAGATTTTCCACCACCGTATCCTTCGCATATATCTGACGTATCTGAAACGTATTGGACATTTGTTTTTGTAAAATAAATTTAATTGTTCGATATTCTTCTGGTACGCATCAGAGTGTATCAGGCAAGTATCACACTAAGATACATATCAAATATCCGTACATCATCAATAATGAAATATTTGGGCTTCATAGAATGTAGTTATTTTGCTTCCCTAAAAGGAAAAGAATGTAGTTTATTTTGCTCAACATTGAACATTTTAAATTTTAATTAATTATTAATAATCAACCTTTTATTACTTTTTACTTCATATTTATCTACACACACTTAATGAAACAAAAATTAACACAATATAAACACTTAAGAATGTTAGCCGTGTATAATAAATGTATAATTGTTTGAACACTTTAAGTCGTAAAAAACCGTACGCAATGGCTACACCAATTAAATAGTTTTTTTTTTTTAATTATTTTCGTCCATAAGAAGTTTTTTGTTTAAATTAGAATAATTATTCGACATCACTAAAGTACATTTATGTACCATATTTATCCCTTTAGTTCATAGAATAAATCTTACATAAAAGAGTTTATTTTCATTATTGTTTACGAACCTTTCATTACTTTTTATTTCTTTGCTAGCCTTTTGTATAAGAACGATAGGAATAGTTTTCAACCCTTTTGTATAAGATCGCATGTGCCTTTGTCTTCCCCAATTCCAGAATTGAAAACTCATCATCTCCTTTCATGAACCACCACTCAGATTTCACCCACAAAAAACTATGCCATCCATGATCGTTCTAACCTTTGATTTTATTTTTTGTAGTTGAATTCGATTCTCATTTGCTGCACTTCTTTCTTGTGGAAATAGAGTGATTGTCAAGATTCCATCGGAAAATAAAAATAAAACAAAATAATAATAATAATAATAATAATAATAATAATAATAATAATAATAATAATAATAATAATAATAATAATAATAATAATAGAGTGATTGTGGATAACAAGAATACAAGAATGTGATATGACTTTTTCGCTTTCAATTATATCCCTAAACAAATTTGCTTATAAAAATGATATATTGTTGTTGTTATTTAAAATGATAAGAATTTATTTTTTTAAATCAGTTCACCCTACTTAAAAAATGGTTGAAACGAAGCAAAGAAATTAGTAAATATTTTTCGGCAGTTGTTTGAATTTTTCGACACGTTTCAAACAAGTTTCATATGAGTGTTAGACACTGATGCGTGTCGGACACCGTGACACTCATGATCCTAGGGGTGTCAGTGCTTCATATATTAATACAAATTTAATCTAAAATTGGATCCCTTGACATGTAATTTTCTTTTTGACAAACCCTGACTTGTGCTTTGTGCTTCAAGTAAGTGATTAAAACTATATTGGTGTCATTCCTTTCCTATTTCCTTTGAAATCCTATTTTCATGGATTTTAGCTTCTGGTACTTGTTATTTAGGAGATGCTGGAGAAGTTTATAGCTTGTGGTACGTGTTATTCAGGACATGCAGGAGAAATATTGTGGAAATTTCAACATTTATTATGTGAACGAACAATCAAAATCGGATACACTTAAAATTATAGTTGATATGACTAGTTTATTATAAAATCATATTTGTTGTCAAATTGATCAAGTATGTTTCTAGTATTTATTTTGGTATATTTTTCATTGATCTGGTCTGCATAGAACTAGTAATTGTCTGTTATAAGGTCAACTGTATGCGGATAAATTGATGACATTTTTTATCCCTCAACTTGACAGGTAAAGAGATTGAAATGGTCCCTTATGATAAGGCAAATGCTTTTGGGTGTAGATGATATTCAGGCATGTCTCTCTTTCATTATACTTTGTGATTTACAACAATATTAAATGGATGATCGAAGTTGTTTTAGGTTCCCTGGTATGTTGTGGTGAATGGTTTGGGTGTTTGATAATAGAAGTTGAATTTAAACTTTAATGTAGGAATATGATTAGTAGTTGGAATTTGATATATATATTGTTGTTAGGTTCTTTTATAATGAATAAGTTGAATGATTTGTGTAGTATTTTTTTGGATTACTGAAATACTTTTTTAAAAAATAATTCATTTTTATATTCTCTAAAATCCAACATTATTAATTTTTTTTTAAAAAGGGGTTTACAATAGCATTTTTTTCTTCTTTTAATTACAAGATCTATAATAGCGTTTTTAATTACAGGATCTATAACAGCATTTTTACCGAAGATAGTAAAAATCGAACCGGACCGATCAGTTCAACTGGTTGGACCGTGAACCAGACCTGTTTGTTCTTTCTTTTCGAGTGCAGCCGTTGAGAAAATAGAGTACCAGAAGAGCAAGAACAAAACAAAACTCATTCTTAAAGCAAAATGGGAGAATTAGAGATCAGGTACAATAAGAGTAGAAGAAGAACAAGGCAATGATAAGAAATAAGAATAGGAGAAGAATAGGGGCTACAATGACGAGATCTAAGAAACGGTGGCTGTTGGAATGTATTAGTTACTTTTGAAGTGTGCAGAACTACGATTTTAAGAATTGGGCCAATTTATTATCACAAAAAGTTACTGAAACCCTACGTAGTAATATATTATATTATTAACTTGAATTTTTTATATTTTTTAAAATAAATTATGGATTGAAAGCTATGATACTTTATGTTAATATTTTATATATAGTATAAAATATATTTTAAAATGTATATATCATTACCACTGGTCCGACCCTGGTTCGACCCCGGTCAGACTTTAAAACCTTGAACCCATGCCTGCACCGGTTCAATGTCCAGTCCTGTTTTAATTACCTTGAGGATACCATAACGTTGTTCCTAATAAAGAAGAGCAATGATAGGTAGCACCCTTAATGTGTATACCCTTTTGTACCACTCTGAAAAATTTAAGTTAACCAAATATATGGTATGTGTGACCACATTTTTTTAGGTGTGTGACCACTAGTTTTCCAGAATTTATTTGGTTAACTAAGTGAAAAAATAGGGGTCACGCACATTTTAGTTGCGTGACTACATTTTTTAGCTTCTAAATAGTGGTCACGCAACTGAAAAAGTATGGCCACACAAACCATATATTTGGTTAACTGAAAATTTCTAAAATGGTACAAAGGAGTGTACACATTAAGGGTGTCTACCAATCTTTATTCATTAAAGAAAGACTTTCTATAGCTTTTTAATTTAAAGCGCTATTGTTGATGTGGTATATAGTAACAGGGCTTTAATAGCATTAGAAAAAGCGCTATTAAAAGCAAAGAAAAAACCTTTCTTATAAACAAAGCCAAAAAAGGTGATACTGTTGAAAGAATAATTAACAAAAATATATTCTTACGCTCATTATCGTTTTAGTTTTCTTTTCGTTTTATATTTTTCAAAGACAATTAGAACACTATCGTGTTGTTCGAATAAAATGAACATAATCCATCCTAACAAGAAAATTCATTCTTCTTCTTCTTCTTCATCGATTCTCGATCTTTCTAGTTTGACTCTCGATCTTCCACAATCTCTTGTTTCAATTTGATTTTCATTTGTTACAATTGATGAATCGGAGAAAAATTTATGTACAGTTACATAGGTACAATTTTTACCGTTCACGAATTGGGATAAGACACCTGAAAAATTTAATTTAAGTATTATTATTATTAGATTATCTAACGTCAGTTAATTCCTTTCGTCCTTCCTAATGTTTCCGTCTTCGCAGCTGATCAATTAAAGTATCTGCAAATCATTGCAACCTCCATCCTCAACGACGCCAAATCACCAATGCTAAGAAATGACACTGGTGGATAACAGATTTATATGTATAACTCTCAGATGTAACTCTCTGATCCCACAATGCAAAAATGGAAGGAGAATCTAACCAACACAAAAAAAGAAAGGAATTTGAAAAGGAGAAGAAAGGTTTGGAAAGAAACAGGAAATTAAAAAATTCCAAACAAGAGGGCGTGGAAAATCTCTTAAACCATCGACGCAAAAATTAAATATTCTATCGAATTTTGTTTGATTATATGAGAATTTGTTGTCAATTTGTTGTCTACCATAAATTGAAGTGTTACTGTAATTTGTTGGATGAAATCTAAATAATCCCATGAAATTTGTTGTCTTCCATGGTGCTTTTCTCCATCGGTCAAACACTTTTCTCCATCTTCTACATCAACGACGAACTGCTTCCTGCTTCTCCTCCATCACCGAACTCCTTCATCAACTTCTCAATCGCGTCATCTCCTTCTCAATCGCGTCTTCTGATTCTCCAGTACTATTCCTTTAATGTTCACTCGCTTTGATTTTGAGCGTATAATGATTTTGTTTTGTCTTGAGCTGTATAAGGATTTTGTTCACTGGTTTCATGAAAGGTGAAGCTTTGAACGAAATCATGGACATAAAATTTGGATTCACTGTTTTTTTGAGTGAAATACTAGCATGGGTCGAACTGTTTTTTAAACATGAAGCTTATGTTAGTAGACCTCCTATTAAAAAGGTGTATGTGAGGAATAAGTTTAAAAGCCCAATCAATTAGGCCCAATTGAGGTGACTAGTTTTGCTTTAAATAGAATAAGAGTGACATTTTATTGTCATCGATTGTTTTACGGTTTTGGGTTTGGTTTGGGAGATTCTAGGCTCTCTAAGTCCTAGAGTTGATTAAATTCCAGCAGTTACAGATTGTAATTTCTATCAGTTCCATTTCCTTAATTACAATAAATATAGTAACCTTCTCACTATACCCTTTTCCTATTCTATCATATTTATCTGTATTCTATGAGCTTATTTTGTGATGGGTTTTGTAATCGAAATTAGGGCTAAGCCTTGTGTGTTCTGGTTTAACTAAAACTGAAATTGTATGGTGTATCAATCCTTTTCATCTATAAGATAACACCATGTCTTTAATCCTCATTTACTCTGATCATGCAAAATTGAAATGGACAAAAATAACTGGAAAATTTATTAACCGTCTCATTCAGGCTATTTATTATTATTGCTAGTGACGAGAGTTATAATATTCATATAGCCTTGGTCGAACTACGCTTTCTTTATTATCTTCATTTAAATTATTGTAGATAAAACCTCTATTGCAAGCATTTTGTGGGAAGGGTATGTATACACAAAGTTTCAGTTTTGACTGTTTGATTCTCACACCTTGATCCACCATTTTCGTAAATGAGTTCAAAACCTCAAATGGGAACTAGTCAAAACCAAAACCATTATGCCTTGAGATGCAGTTGAGTTTCCATTGATGTTCTCCCTTGGTATCTGTTCTTGGGATTAGGCAGGTTCCCTAAGGAATACTAAGGTTACATCTAATTATTATTGCTTATAGTCATCCAAGTGTAATTGAAAGCGCGGCAAAGTGCATAGAATTTGGAGCAGTTTGCTTTGGGGCTAATACTAAAGCAAAAATTGTTTATGGATAATTATCATGGGTTGGTTGGTTCTCCACTGGATCAGTTTTATATGTCTAGACATAAACTCAATGATGAATTCAGTTCATTCAAAATCAATTTTTCATCGTAAAATCAAACACACACTTAGTAGTACATGAGTATATATATTTGTATGTAACTTGTTTCAGCACATGTTATTCACTTTACTACATCTTGTTAGTCCTCTTTTAGTCCAGAACTCTACCTACTTATTGTCGTATACGTATCGACATCAACACAAACACAAATGGTTGAGTTATATAATTTTTTGCTTATCATTATAAACTTTTCTATTCTATTTTGCATCACAGTCCTGGGCTGCAAAGTAAGTTCCTACTTGTTTGTATTTACTGAATTTTAAATGATATGAGTTGGTGTTTTATTGCAGAATTTCGCAGTTCAGTTTAAAAGCTACAATGTAGGAGGAGACATGTAACATCTTCCAATAACTAATTTTAAAGTCTTATGATTTAAGTTAAACAAATTAAGGGATATACATATGCTTGAAATTTTATAACCATGATGAGTTGTCACATATTTACTTTGATAAAGTCCTTGCAGGTAGACTAGATTGCATTGAAGCAGATGGGAGAAAATGACCTCAAAGAGCTTGCAATTCTTACGGTAATTGTCATCAATTTGTGGCTTATGTTCAAATGCCTATTACAGAGCATATGTTACAAATGCTTTGGTTGGTTGATCGCATGGAAAATAATAAGGTAAATGGCCATTGTATTCAAATAAGCATTATGAAGCATAAACTTTGACATAGTTATCCGACACGACATAGATACTGATACGTCGATATCGCTAATTTAAAAAAACAAATGACACTGATATTGCTACATACTCCCTCTGATCATATTTATTAGGTATAAATGACTTTTTAGGTTCATTAAATGCATAATGTATAAGGTAGTATATATTAATTATTGACCAAATAAATTGGAAATTAAATGAATCTCAAAAGTAGTTTTTTCTTATAAATATGACCGAATGGAATAATTATTTTATTTATTATTGAAGATAGAAAATTGATAATCAAACTATATATGTGCGCATCTAAATTTATCAATTTATTTCATTTTAAAAAAGTTTTAAAACAAAATACGATAATTTTTAACATTTTATTTATCCAACTACTATCAAAAAAGTTAAAAATGTTGTAGTCAAATTTAATTTCTTTGACCCTTCATTGATTAGCAATGATCCTCCAAAAAAATTAACCCTTGTAAATGTGTTTGAGATATATTTATAAGGAGTCTATATGCAAAGAACAAAAAAAAAAACAAACTTTTTTTGGAAGAATTGTCTAAGTTGTCTAACACATACAAATGTCATACGGGTGTTGAACACCACTATCCATAGTGTCGAAGCAATGAAAATGGTAAGTATATTTGGTTTAAATACACTTTTGTATCCTTGTAAGAGGACACTAGTTAACATGGAATTACATCACTTTTAGACTTTGATTCTTCATAATAAATGGAGGGAATGAGATTTGGGTTGTTGATCATTGTGGTGAAATCCAATAATTCTAAGGTTGTTTTATAAATTGCATATTTTTCAAAACAATCAAATCATCAAGTTCTCAAGATAAAGACTTTTCTAGCTAAAAATCTTAGGAAGATATTTTTGCTACTCACAACTTTCTTTGAGATCGACATCTTTTTATCAGACAATGAAGTCTCTAATACTGGCTTATTAGTGTGTGGTTAGGTGATTGTGTTGTTGTGGTGGGAAAATCCTACTTTACCTTGAAGATTATTTCTAATGGCCAACCATTCTTGCCAATAAATGAATTACTATTATACTCCTTCTAAGTTCCTAATTTAATCATTACCTAATATTTCTTATAATAAATCCTATTCAAAATTATTCATAGAGAGAAAAAATGAATGATGTCACGATATTTCACTCAAAGTAGACTGCGTTTAAAAAATAATTTAAAAAATAAGCGCCCAATGTATTTAATGATTCGCTTGGTTTTATAGCAAATATGTAGGCCATACAACAATGGGAAAACATTTCACAACAAAAATTTCACATAAATACCGAACCATTTTACGTAAATCAGTTCATACTGTTGAAAAATTACACTAAAATGTACATACTAACGATAACATAATAGACATGTATCACATAACAATATGATATATAGACAAACTAGTTTCTGATACCACTAATATGACAGCTAAACTAAAAGATATTAAATTAACCAAAAAACTGGAAGGTTATTTTTCAATAAGAGTCATAATCTAAATTAAATACAATTGAAAATGGTAATAATACTTGTTTGCACCAATAATAAATTTTCATGTAGAATAAAACATCACAACATCACCATAAATAACAACTCAATTTCATAACTCGAAATAAAATATTTTGGCTTCTTAGAGCCTTACAATTTTCTTATAATAAAATAAGTAAATACTAGATAACATCGACCATGATCTCATAATATCACAAACTAAAATCCGTTTTAAACATAAACAACAATTAAACAAACATTCAAGACCAACATAACATGGGTTAGGGACTAGTTCTCCACTTTACTCTCATGAACGAGCATTTGAGTACTACTTGTAGTGAGAAGGCACTGCGTACAACATGTAAAAGAGAGAAAACACATAGAAAACAAGGTGTTAGATGTGTTATATGTGACTTAAAGTTGTACAACGAAAATGCATAGAAACAAACATAAATCTACAGTTATAACTCCAAACCATCTAAGGTTTACATATTAAACTACAAGATTTATTTAAGTATGCCCTAACAACAACGAATCATCAAGAGTTATTGGCATTTCCACACTAAAGAGCAATCACCTCATAAACTAGGTTGACAAACCCCACACGCCACCCATTTCATTTAATATGTTCACTTGCATGCTAAAATTCCTATATATGATGCATGTTTCACAACATAAAATTCAAAAAATGTTATCATATAATTATCATACAAAAATTATTAATATCATTCATGCCTCTCACAAGTTAGGTAACTCATGAAAAAAATTATCATCATAACATCACCCTTGCCTTTCTTAAGACAGGTGGCCAGTCTTAGTAATATTCATCACAAAAATATACACAAAACAAACATTCTGAAAATCAACCTTGTAATTAGTTAAAACGCGAATTTAATTCTTAAACTAACACCTTATATTTTATTCCCATTAAAATATGAAGTACATATTCTATTTTTATTTTATGTCATTTTATGACTTCATTCGTCACTCAAGAAAAGTTATGACACAATAGATATTCTAGGGATTTTCTAACCTATTGATTGAGTTTTTTGGTAATTATCATATAAAAATTATTAATATCATCCACGCCTCTCAGAAGCTTGGTAACTCCTGGAAAAAAATTATCATCAAAACACCACCCTTGCCTTTCTTGAGACAGGTGACTCATCTTAGTAATATTCATCACAAAAATATACATAAAACAAACATCCTGAAGATCAACCTTGTAATTAGTTAAAACACAAAATTAATTCTTAAACTAACAACTTATATTCTATCCCCATTAAAATATGAAATACATATTCTATTTTTCTTGCTACATCATTTTATGATTTCATTCGTGACTCAAGAAAACTTATGACATGGCAGGTGTTCTAGTGATTTTCTAACATATTGAATGAGTTTTTTGGTAATTTTCTTCAACCATAATTATCGCTTGTTTCGTTGCTGATTTATACCCTCAAGTCCCCGTGAGTTTAGCTCAGTTGGAGGGACATTGCATAATTTATGCAGGGGCAGGGGTTCGAACCCCTGACATCTTGGTAGTTTAATGAAAACAATGTTATTAAAGAACTATCTATGTATACTAACAGTTCATGGAAACTATGGTATATAAAGAGACAATATTTCATACTTGTGGCTTTGTTATGAAGATTTTTTTAAATTTTTTTTTATCATAATTCAGTATAACATTGTTTTTGTATTTCTTTAGAATTACAAATTATTTAGACTTGTCCAAAGGGTTTTTTTTGTTTGTTTGGGTAATTTATTTGATCGGGTAGAATCAATATTAATTCCTAACATTTCTTGTTTTGATGTATTTGAGTATCGGTTGTTGTTATAAAAAATTTTAATTTGCCCATGCAGTATTCTCAAGTGTTGGAAAGGTGCAATACACATTTGGGATGAATAAAGTAAAATATTTTCAATTAATATTCTGAGGGTGACCTGCGTCCTACTAGGGATGAAATAACTAATGATATCTAAAGTCAAGTTTATAAATCGTCATAGTTTCGCTTAAAGACAGATACATTTTAATGGTAAGATTGATAATATGATTGATCATAATATAATTTAGTAACAAATAAGTGGTTGAGTTTTAGTGGTTTACTTACTTCCATCCCTTTAAAAAAAATATGTTTAACATATTTCTAATTATATCAAAGAAATTTTAGTAACAGAGAAATATATGCAAGTTTTAGACAAATTATGAGCGTAACAACATTATAACAATCAAAGAAAAAGAAGTTTTAGATATAATGGATAAATAAATTTTACCTTGGTATAAACTATAACAGTCACCAATACTGCAAATCAGAGGCTTTCTATGACTCGGATATAGTTTATCACAATCGGCGTCAGTAACACATTCTTCTGTTATATAAAATAAGAATAAAGATAGATTACAAAAATTATTGAAATATTATGAATGAGATAAAAAAAATGAGAATGAGATTACTTCCACCTGCTGCTACAATAAGCAATAAAGAAACACATAGTATCATAATGTAAACAAACTTAATAATTTCAGCCATTTTTTTCACCTTTGCATATAACAAATTATTATTGTCTGAACACTTTATATAGTAAGAAAACTCCATGCAATGTTTACATGTATTAAACACTTTTAATAATTTTTGGACGAAAGAAATTTATAATTTAAATTAGAATAATTATTAGATATAATTAAAGTACATTTATGTATTATGATTGTCCCTTTAGTTCATAGAATAAATCTTATATAAAAATGTTACTTTTAACTTTTTTTGAGAGAATGTTGCTTTTAACTATAATTTATTTTTTTAAAGGCCAAAACGAAATATTTTACTCCCTCTGTTTCAAAATACATGTTGCAATCAACCACTGCACACATGCCAATACACAACTTTGATCATTAATATCTTTAATTATATATAATAAAAAAATTATAAAATTTTGATATTTTGAAAATATTCATCGAGACAAATCAAACAACATCTTACATGCTAACATTTGTATTTATATATTAGTTAAAAAAATATGGTCAAAGTGAGCTATGTGAATAGGGCACATTGTAAAATTGCGACATGTATTTTAAAACGGAGTGAGTACTAACTAAAACAAGTCATTCAAACACAAGTTGTACCAAAAAAGAATTAAAAAGAGTTACAAAATTACATACAATGAGAAACTAAAGCAACAAAGAAACAAGCTAAGTTACAACAGATAAACAAGGAATAAAGCCTTCAAAACTAATAATCAAAATCAAAGTAAAAATTTCGATTTCAACCACCAAAATGACTAAAGCTTAACTTTTTCACTTAACGATTGCAAGTGATCCTCCTAATTATGCTGAAAAATGCGCCTATTTCTCTCATTCAAGTAACCCAAACCACATAAAGTCAAATAATATTAAGAGTCACTCAAATGCTTTTCAAATAACAACCTAATCAACCAAATTGAGGTAAATATTCCAATAAAATACCATGAGTTGTTGTTGAGAATCCTTACGACCTTGAAACTAGAGACCATATTCTTCCATAAAAGCGACATCTCACAAATAAATTAATGAAAGCTAAGCGAGAATATTAATTTTCTAGTGGAACCACTTTTAACCACAAAACGTGATTTTTCAGATAATCATTTTCATCCACGACCTTGTATTGTTATATGTGCTACTCATTATGTAACAATGTGAGGACAATAATTTCCAAACCCACTAGTCTGCCAC
>Ga0099826_10002048_pt1 | contig 12734 bp, 5 predicted proteins | sample Mtrugardesep15_FD_76830 | JGI IMG/M metagenome (GOLD analysis project Ga0099826, IMG submission 76830) | Root nodule microbial communities of legume samples collected from California, USA - M. trunc garden sep15 | ecosystem: Host-associated > Plants > Roots > Nodule | place: USA: California...
TCCTTGTGCCCGTGCCTTCAAGCTTCGGTTTCTTCCTTGTTTTAGGTGGCTTGTATTCACCACTCCTCTCACATTGCATAGTCATGTATAGAGTTATTGTACTAGATTTATCTATAGAAATAGTAAATCCGGCCCTAGCCGCTTGTCGACGAACCCAACCAAGTAATTCTTCTCGATCTTTTCATCTTTCATTTGTTGTAAAAAATGACCCGGTGTTTTCTTGAATAACACGAACACCGGTAGGTACCGGTTTAGGCTTCTCTTCAAAGTTACTGGTAGGTACCGGTCTTGCTTGGTTGTGAACTATGTGAGCTTGAAAAGGAATTTTCACTTTCAACTCCACTTGTTTGGTTGGTTTGACATCGCCGGATGCTACACTGGAACCTATGCCTACGCCGGAAGATTTGTTTTTGTCTGGTTTAGGTTCAACGGCATCCTCCACCACATTTTCAACCATGTCACTCAATGCCTACTCAATAAAAAATAACAAAGAAAAAATAAATAAATAACTTGTGCCGCAAGCAAAGCAAGTTAAAAAAGTGGCGCAAAAATTCAAATTTTGGGCGCACAGTAGCGTGAGTTAACCCACGCTAGTGTTCTCCTTCTACGCAAGTTCACTCACGGTGCTTTTACACCTAGCGTGAGTTAACTCACGCTGAGCCTTATGCCTACTGACGAAAAAAACGTAACAGCCACAAAACCAATAAAAATGGGATGAGTTTTGTGGATATATTATATGTTCTATGATGCTTGATGAGCGTAGAAACTTGTTTCCTGACGATTTTCAATGATTTGGAACGAAGATTTTGACCCAAAAATTCACACTTTTTGGGTTTTTGGGGTGGATGGAAAGAAAAAATGAAGCTTTGTGGTTGCCTGTTGGGTTTAGAACGAAAATAGTACTCAACGTGAGTTAACTCACGCAGCGTGAGTTAACTCACGTTGAGTAAAATGGTCCCTTTAAATTTTCAGGATTGTTTACGCATCTAAAACCTATCAATGGTCCGTTTCAAAAAAAATCGATTTTTACACCTCCAGATCTTACATTCCGGATGAATCCCATTTTAATTGGGTGATTTTGAGAGGGTAAAAAATGGCCAAAACAAATAGATTTTAAGGGCTTTTTGTAGAATTCAAGAGTGGTGAAAGTAGTTTTTCCTACGTTTTTAGAGTTGGCGAGTGACTCATGAACTAATCCATTTTGACGTTTTAATGTGAGGGGTATATTTTGAACAAATTAGTAGTTTATACAGATACTCTTAATATAAATGAGTTTTGTTAGTACGGACTTGAAAGGTGTAATTAGAAAAATTCAAGTCTCACATTAAAAATATAATTCATCGAGTTTACAAGTTTAGTTTAGTAATAATGTGTTATGCATAATACACATCATATTTAGTATATGTTTGGTATCACAATGAGTATGTGAGAATCACGGCAAACCATTATAGTTTTTTAAAACCACACTTCGTAGTTTTTGAATAATCACATTGAATCATCTTGATTCTGACATTGACACTCTAATACCAAATATAGGCAAATATAGGCTAATATGATGTTTGTGCATGTTCACATTGAGAAATGAGGGCAAGTATATTATTAACAACCACAAAAGGAGGGCAAGTATATATATTGTGTCGTTAAGTGAGGGGTATGACCAAACATGCAGCCAGGTGAATTCTCTTTACACTCAACCTATCCTTGTTGATTGATTACGAATGAGTGAGGACTCATTGCTTCTGACTTCTTTTTTGAGTTTTTTGTTTGCTACCTAAGAGGACAAATAAAAATTTGACTAAACCATTGATTCTTCTATATACAATATGCCCTAGTTTATGGTTTTTCCTCATGTAGAATCTTCACTTTAAAGTTGAAACATAAGAGTGTTTTATTTTTGTAATTAGGGCTAACAAAATCACCCTAAAAGAAGATAAATATTACACACATTTGGTTAGACATTTGAAGGTTGGTCATGAAATCTTCAATTGCGTCAGAATTGATTGAGTGATGTACAACCATATAAAATTATCCATATACGTGGAGACAGTTTTCTTTTGGTTTTAACCATTTGTCTCTAGGGAGAATGGTATTGATAAAAATCCCTTGAAACATACATAAAGGGAATTTGTTAAAAAGTTTAAAGTAGAAATTTTATTTTAAAAATTGTGTATTCAACACATTCAAATATTAAAAAGCAACTTTTTCGATATAAAACTTATTAATTGTTTCTTTTTTGAGTTTTTAACAAGTGGTAAGTGCCCCAAAAACACTTGTTAGCATGATCCGTCCTTGCATCTCTTAACGTATTTTTTTTGTAACTACCATTCAGAAAGGAAGGAAGTCAGACGGTAGTTAATTCACTACCATTGAGATTAAATGTGTAATTTCCATGTGTTTTCAAGTAAAAACGGAAGTAGAAACATCGATTTTCGCTAGACATTGTTCTAGGCCCAACTACTTTTGATTGAGCCTGAAAATCACATATTAATTGATTTTTGTACCCTTATAATAATTAACATATTTTATGACATTTAATTGAATAATTTTTTATTTTGTTTTAAGATACTAGTAGCAAAACTTACTCACGCCAAAAATTTGTTTGGTTGGAGGGGAATGGATGAAGGGGAGGGAAGTGATTGTTTTAATCAGTAATTGTGAAATTCATTTTATTACTGAGGGAGTGAAGTCAAATCCTTTTCTAAACTGATTTTAGGTCTCCTTCTAAATGGAGGATTTGCAGAAGAGAGAAAAAAATGTTTTAATTTGAACTTAAATACCCTTATATTTTAATACGACCATAAATATCATAAGATTGAAAATATAATTTTACATTTTTCCCCTTGTCAAAACAAACACTAAGCATTTTTAAAATATTCAACTCCTTAGCCTCCATTTAAATCTCTCATCTCTTGTTGTACCAAATTGACTCTAAAATATAGAGAAGTCGAGAATTACAAGTTCGAATTTGTATTATAATATATCAAATATTCCTGCAATATTTTATCATTTGAGTCGTAGTTATGGGACAAATATTTGAATTATATAATATTAAATTATTAAAATACAATGCATCTGTATGATATAGTCACAACAAAATTGAAACGAAATCAACAATGCTAATAATTCCAATTCAACTATTAATCCAAATAACCTAACAATGGAATTCATGATTTGCAACCTATGAGTCAAAAAAAGATATCATAAAGTGAAACAATTTATGCATGTTCAAATCTGGATCTGGAATTATAAGCAAAGTTCAGGTGCATTCCCAAGATATGGCTATTCAAATAATGCCAAGGGTCTTGTCAGCCTTTGATGTTGATTTCTAGATTGCCAAGATATTTGATTTATAGATTACAACAATATATGAAAAATCACATAAATACAAACCAACTTGCAAGCTTCTAGCTAAACATAATCTACACATTTTTATTTGGTTTGTCAGTATTTTCTCTTGGTGAGGAACCAAATCTTGCAATCCTATCCATTGCATTGCTTATGCCATAACATATGAATATGAATAAAGTTCCAACGACCTTACACCTGAAAATGCATTGATTTTTGGATTTTTCAGATATGACTCTTCACAAAAAACCCACATATACATATAGCAAAAAAGAGGGACCACTCACTCTTGGGGAAAATATGTAAGCAAATGGATGATTAGGGAAATAATTTAGTAATTTTGGAGTCATACTTAATTGGAATAAAATTGGCCCTTTTTTTTAAGTTTGTTCTAATTGCAAATAATTGCTTCCGCATTATTTTTTACACATACTGTTTTCAGCCACTATCTAATAAAATAATGTGGGCTCGAAATTTTTTGCACATACTCTTTCATCGTCTTTTTTTAAGATAAATGTTAGTATTTGGTTGATAAATAATTTTTTTCTTTCTTCATCTGAATTTGAATTTATAATCTATAACTTCTAAGTTCTTAGTTCAAATGAGTTGAGTTACTGAATTCACTCAACGTCTTTAACTTTAATTCAAACTAGTTGAACTATTCAACCTCGATAAGATGAGATGTTTAAAACATATTTCATATCGTCGTTGCTTAGATGGACAACTCATTTTTTGAGTTATGTTCCATAGTTGATTTGTCGAGGTTTAAGTCTAAGTTTATGTTTGACATCACCGCGAGTCACTCTCATTTCAACAAACACAAAGTGATACCAATTATACACCAAGTCATGTGATGAAGATGGATGGTTGAAACAAAAGAGCTACATGACTGCGGAATCTTCCCAATCACCGAGAACACGAGATAGTGAAATGGATTGGATGCACTCGTGAATTCACATTATTGTAAATCTAGACCCTCATATCAAAATTAAACAATCTATATTTTAATTGCGTGTTTTGACATGTTTTATCAAGTTCGTACATGAATCTTTCAATTAAGATACAAAAGTTTAGATTTCAAATTAAGATACAAAAGTTTAGATTTAAAACCTATAATTATCCAACGGTATAAAATCATCCCCATGGGATTCTAGCAGTATAGTGAAACCCAACTTCTAGATCAAAGGTATAGTTTATGTAATTTCCTTGGTTGGTTTGATGTTTTTCTCAAAGGATGCATAGTTTTCTGCCACAGTCTGTCCAATGGGTAAATGAACCTGCCACAAGGTTAACATTGATCTCTCTGATCTTATGACCCTCTATGGTAAGGGTTGGTCTTTTCTTTCTTGTGCCATTGCTGCTACTGTTTCCTTCAAAATTGATCAAACCCTTTACAATTTACAAACATTTTTTTAAGGATCTGATGGTTCACTTCATCACTGTCTTTTCATGTGTTTAAAATCAGTATCATGAAAATTAAAAAAAATTAAAAAATTTAAGGGTACCTTAGCATTTTGCTCATAAGGGACACACTACTTTAAATAGTAAAGATTTGCATACTATTAAATAAGTACAGGCAATTCATAAAGTGACGTGACCTTGTTGGCTGCCTTATCATGGGGACTTGACCAATAGAATAGGTAACAAAAATATATTATTATATTTTTGGAAGGAAGTTAGAAAAATATATATACTATATAGATTAGTCACCTAACACTTTACATTATGCATATTATTATATTAGTTAACAATGTTGTAGTATCTTAATTAGATGGATTATTTTATTTTAAGATATTGACTCCTATTTCTTTATGCACTATATATAATGCTACAAAAAAGTTGTAATCTTCAAATAAAATAATCTGTTAAATGAAAGAGGAAAAAAATTGCTTTAATGTGTTGAAAAATATTTGATATGGACAAGATGATTTAGTGTGGCTCATCTTTTGTTCCCCAATTAGGATGTAGCATTGTGCCATATGATATAAAGTATATTCCAAGGAAGTGATGAACCACTAAACAAACAATCTATTGGTACGGCATTTCCATTTACATAGCATGAAAAGCCAACCATATGTATGATATAAATGTACATTGCTTATCTTATAGACAAGGCACAGCTTATTATCTTCTTCATTATTATTAATAATACCTTTAAAGGATATCTTCTAGCGAAACTTATATATATTGTATTTTGTTTACTCATAATAATGAATATTGATTAATAAAAAAAAAACTTATTTTAATCTCGTGAATAAGCTAAAATCATCATATCTTCACCAAGCATAAGGAAAAAAGTATGAACAAACTTTACAGGTAGTTTTGATCTTTCCATCGAAGACAAATAAAAAGGGAAAGTGTAGAAGGAGAATAGATGAAATTGAAGAACTTCATCACATTTAGAAACAAAGGTATTAACAAATTATGTGATTTTGATCTTTTCAATAAAAAAAGAAGAAAGGAAGAACTGAAGTTTTATTATTTAAGGATTTAAAAAATTAGAGACCAAATTGTCGCAGATTTTTTTGTTTCAAGGATCTAACGTTAGTTTTAAATACACATTGTCAACCACACAATAAATAGAGCGTCGTGTTAGCCTTGTTATTGTTTTTCTCCGAGTAACGAGAAGAAACATAGAAAAAAGAAACAAGTGACTATCTCTAAGGAAAGCTGTCATAATCCTACTGATGAGTTGCGTAGGTTCCAGCTCTACGAAACACACAAAGTAACAATCTTGAGGGGGCGATGATGCGAAGATCCAATCTTGGCGAAGAAATCTACAAATTGGTTACCTTCTCTAAGAGTGTGATTTAATTGAACAATTCAATCCCAATTTAACATGAGACCGACTTCACGCAAGATAACAACAAATGCATGATAAGGTTAATCTATCACGAATTAGGTTCAATGCATTTAAAGAATCATGTGCCTGAATCCCAAATTCCAACTAATTTGAAGACCTTGAAGAATGGAAACCAACTCAGCTTGAAGATTATTTTGATGACCAACGTGATCACGAAACCCATTTATCCGGTCGTCATTACCGGAACGAAGAAGTTCACCAAATCTCGTAATTCATGGGTTTTCAGTAGCACTATCATCCACACTGAGAGTTAAAAATTCACTCATTAAGATGAATAAGTGAAAAATTTCAAGTCAAACCTCGACTCATATATATTGCAACGTCTCTACCTATATTCACAGATACAGTCTTGTCATTGTTTAACAACTTTTAAACAAATCAATTCCGTTAAAACATTGATCTAATGGCTAATATTGGTCAGTTTATTTCTTTTACAAATGATTAGCAGTTGTATCTTTTTTTTTCCCTCTTTAAGACTAAACTGAATTTCATGTTTTTTGTGAGGGAACAAACACAACTTTACTCTACTTGTACAATTTGGCCCCTAGATTTTGGCCCCCATATACGACCATTGGCATATGGTGTACCTCCATCTTTTAGGCCTAGCACCATTAAGCATCAATAGTGCGTGTGTACTGTTGGTGCATCTCCATTCACGGCCATTGATGGTGATTATAAGCTCAACTAATAGAGTACTCAAATATATATATATATATATATATATATATGATCCACTATGATCTGGATATAATAAGTGAGTGGGGTGACTAGGATGTTTGATCAGCTAGATTAGAACTTAGAAGAAAGAGAAGCTTCTTTTCATTATATGATGTGAATAGAAATGAAGTGCGTTTAGGAAACAACACAAGTTGAACTTTGTCATTTTATTTGTGGATCTTATGAATGTAGTGGTTATTTTTCCTCGAATTTGGCTCTTTATTCAAATGGATTTGCTCATTCTCAAAGTAAATGACCAAAATGCCCTTACGCATGTTAACTTACGTTAGTGTTAAATTTGTGTAAGTTAACTAACGCAGAGATTTACACAGGATTTACACTAGCGTGTTTTAACTCACGCTGAGATTTGCACTAGCGTGAGTTAACTCATGCTGAGAGTAAATGAGATTTGCACTAGCATGAGTTAACTCACGCAGCGTAAGTTAACTCGCGCCGGAACATTTTCGACATTTAGTTTGGGAATGAGCGAAACTATTTGAGTAAATAGCAGGATTCTTTTTCCTCTATCTAAATGTTGAACATATTTATTTGATATCCATAAGTTATATTCATTTGCTTTTCATTACCGTTAAATTCTATTTGTGTTTAAATTTAAAAATTTCTAGAAGTCTCCTAATAGAGAGTTTACACACAACACTAGTGTTGATATAGTGGAGGTAGGACTCAAAATGGTGTACCTTTGGGGTTACAGAGTTTTGTTGATGGGTGATGACGCACTCAACATGACCACCATACAAGCGTCGGCGTCCGGCCGGACATTGGGTTGTGTGGTGTATTGTTTTTTAATTGTCTGAAACCTTAAATTAATTAATTTTTGGAATTGTTTGTTTTGGTACACATCATCGCTCTGTAAGCATTTTCCACGCGTGAGCATGTATTAGGCACGCGCCAATGTTTGTTGAGCACACACTTGCGCGCCCCTCCTCTAGTCAACTCTTGTTCGTGTTGCTCTTTAATGAGGCAAAATCACATCGTTGATTATGTAACGGTCAAATCATCTCAGTCATCGATTTTGTAACCGATCTTGACTCCTCACCTATGAATAAAACACCACTCCCTCACTTCTATGCACATCAAATCTCAACAACTCGCGAGTTTTCTCTCTTCTCCTTTTTCTATTCGATGCACTTTCAAACCAACTTATTCCTCTTTCTTTTTGTCCCTTTGAAAAAGATTCTTTCAGGAAAATCTCTTCGATTGTCCCTTCGAAAATTAGAGTGGCCTTGAACCATATCGAGTGATCTAAATACCATATAAACGGTGAATTTCTAAGACGTATGTTACAATGTAGTAGGAAGCCGATACACTTGTAGTTGAACTATTTTATACTTTTTTTTTAATATTAGCGCAAAATAAATATGAGTTGAATAAATATGACATGAAGTTTTTTAAAAAAAATAGGGTTAATAGTGTTTTACCCCCTGTAATATAGGTCATTTCCGGTTTTCGTCCCTGTAAAATATTTTTTTGGAATTTCGTCCTTGTAATTTAAAATTTATTTGGTTTTGGACCTTCATGAAAAATTTCACCCCTTATAATTTGTGGAAATTTCGGTTTACCCCCTGTTAATTTGATTAAATTTCGGTTTACCCCGGGCATATCATCGATTTTGTACAGTCAAAATTCATGAAGGTACAAAACCAAAAAACTTCAAATTACAAGGATGAAATCCAAAAAGAAAATTTTACAGAGGGGAAAACCGAAAATGACTTATATTACAGGGGATAAAACATTATTGACCCAAAAAATATGACATGAAGTTGGGGACTATCTTAAGCAATCCACACTTTTATAATTATGAAATGAGTTTCTTCAAAAATCATTGGAGATGCCCTTGTACACTTGAAATTTTATCATAATCCACACTAGATTTGTTTTTAAAATGATAGCTCAGAATTAAGTGGTTCATTTATATATCTTAAGAAGTAAGTGACAGATGGTAGTAGGTAAATTAGAAGGTATAGTGACATATAGAATAGTAATAGATCAATCTATGTAAAACATAAAAGGATAAAAGAGCATAGATTAATTAGAAGGTGGTGACAATAGCATCACATCCAGTCTAGAACAAGTGTACAAATTTGACACATAGCTAATTGTCCTAGGTTACTTTTTTTTTTGAGGGAATTGTCCTAGGTTACTATTTGAGTCAAAATTAAATATTAGAAAATCAATTCAAAATAATAAACAAATGTAATTGGTTAAATTTAGAAATTTTGTTTTAATAGGTAGATGCATTGTATTTTGATGACTGAGAAAAGCTACTCGAGAGTCGAGAGATGGAAAATTAATTTGCTAAATTATATCTATGGATGAAAATTATTTTGCTCTCTTATAGTAGTACTAAATAAGAGGACATGCGACAGAGATTAAGTGGTTGATTATTTAAAATCGGAGATGTTTGAAGAATCGATCTAAAGATAAGGTTATCAAGACAAAAGATACATCGTCTTTGACCTAAAATAAAACATTTAATAAAAAGTTTCATATTTTAAGTATTATTTTAAAATTAAATTAATTATTTTTTTACAAAATGAATATAGTTTCAGCAAGTATGAAATTTGTTTTTTTGAATTTGGAAGCAAGTATGAAATCAATTGACTTTATTGTCAATTGAAAAACATATATTACACAAAACCAGTTATATTCATTTAGGGAAATGATAGATACAATAACAAGATGTATTAAGAAAATTTCAAGACGGTGTATTTGCTAACACATTTCTTTAATTATACATTATTACCTCCTTGATTTTCGACAAATATCAAATTTAGTTGACTGAGACATTTTCTTGATAAATTATTCTTGATAAAATAAAATCTCTAGATAAAGATAAATAGCAATGCTCATTTATTTAATACATAATTTTGTACTTATTTTTTAAAGAATTTTGTACTTATTTGTGTTCCATCAAATTGTGTTTCTTTGTCACTACCAAAAAAAATTGTGTTTCTTTGTATATGGAAAGATATATCGTAAATTAAATATCTAATCATTTGTTTTTTTGATAGTCATGTATTTTTCACTTGACTGGCTATTATAGTCAAGCTAATCATCTTCAAGTTTACTTCACTATAAATAATCAATCACATCTTAATCCCCCATGTCTATAAAAGGCTTGAGAATATTTCAATTTTTCAAATGTCCTCTTATTTAAATAAGAGCAAAATAATCTTCATCCATAAGTACAATTTTGTTCAAATAAAGTTCCCATCTCTCAAATAGTTTTCTCGATCATCAAAATACAATGCATCTACCTATTAAAATAATCTTTCAAAAATAATTGTGTATATCAACAAAGTTTAGTGTTGTTTGGTTTTTGCTTTCACTTGATCATGCTTATCAAGTTTTATTACATTCTCCTCGATTCCTCTTTATGGTTGTTAAAATTGTACAACTTATATCGAATTATTCATCAACATGTCAATATGTTTCCCATGTTAAATTAATATTGCGACAAGTTAGGTAGGGCATATTCATGAAGATTTGTCTATAAAGAAAGGTGGGCCTAAAAGTGAGATAGAGACATGTAGTTCACAGAACAGTGTTATTTATTTTCTTATAGAGCATCTCAGAAGAAAATGATTTAAAAGGATCACTTTCATAATTATTAATTCATATCACACTATTTACCTCAACCTTTTTGAAACAAACACTAGTCAATGAACAATACATATATAAAAATCAAACTAAATATATACCTTTTCAATATTTTTATAACTATTCAAATATAAACCGTCAGGTCTCGTATTGAATATATAGAAGTGTTTAATGTAGTACTTAAACAATAAAAAATTTCTACCAATTGACTAATATTTTGGTTGGACTAATCTTAACTTCATAAACCGGTTTTATGAAATTGTGAAAAACTCAATCACGATTTCTCAGATTATCATAGTCGCAAAATAAGAGTAAACAGTGAATTCAAAGCAAGAGTGACAAGGTGAGAATCAGCCTAACAATAAGAAAACCCATATTTCTTGAAAGTAGTCTCAATGACTACCATGACACTAGTTAAATCAACAAGAAAAGAGGTGGTAATACATACATAGATTAATAGCAAAATAACTCAGGCTCCTGGTACTATCTCTGAAGAAGTCACCACAAGCAGCTAGACCAGGGCAGCCTCTAGCAGCCCCATCAATAATACAATTCACCCAATGAGTAACAGGAGGATGTCAAATGATTTTTTTAATAGAAGTACTCGAGTATAAACAACAAGAAAAAAATCAAACAAAATTGACGTATCTAATTAAAAATTTAAACCATATATACATCTATTTTGTTTCACTTTTTTTTGCTTACATTCGAGATCGGATAGAGTATATCAAAAGATATATATCAACTATAGAGCTCTTTGAAAAATTTAATCCTCTAATGGAATGAGAGGAGGTGGCATAAGAATGATTTTCAATCAAGGAAACACTAGATATAACAATATTCAAAGCAGAATGGCAATTAGTGTAACAATTACTAAACCTAGACTTATCTCTACACTATCAAATAACATTAACCATGTTAACAATAGCTGCAACAATGTAACGAGCTTATATATTTCCTAAAAAAAAAAATTGAGTTAGTAGTGGGAGTTTTAAAATAAAATATTGAAACCACACAATGCTCAAAATCACAAATGGAAATAGACGTTCACATTTGACGTGCTAAAAAAGTAAAAACTCAATACATTGAAGAGAAAGAACCCTTAAATGGAAACTGATGGTGGCCTTACCTGTGTTAGCCATAAAAAGGAGAGTGTGACCAAATGATGGAGGGGTTAAATGAGGAAATAAAAAGAACTGATGTGACTTTCTTCACACTACTCCTACAGCTAATTTTGTTAATTTTTCTTTTGTTGTCGAATAAGGTGGAAACAAGTCGAACAAAGGTCTACGATCTAACTTATTTAAAGTCTAGTATGATGTAGTTCCTTTCAGAAGAATGTTAGGTTTAAGCTTTTTATAAAATCGTTAATTAAATAGGTTAGACTAAGGTTTACAAAAAAAAGACAATTAAGTTCGTCAGGCCGACTTATTAAGCTTTTGATATATAATATATCTTTTTGTTATTGATATAGTTGAATTCTTTTTTATAAACTCGACACTTCGTATGATTTGATTATTAAGTAGCAGGAATATATTTGTGTGATTAGATCTTTGAAAGATTTCGTTATTTAGTAGCAAACATATTCGCATGCTTTAGGTCTTCATAAGATTTGGCCTATTTAGTATTAGGCTTATAAGTGTTGTTAGACCTTAGTGTCAAATAGGTTTTTAAATAGGTTTTCAGGCTTCATCGAACATTTAAAAAGGTCCGATCATGTCTTAAAAATAGGTCTATGACAGGTAATAAGATAGGCTCAAGCCTGTATTTTTTGAAATAGATCATATTTAAGCCTTACAAAGTTCGGCTCAGCCTAACTCATTTCCACCCCTACCGGTGATCTTAAATATACATAAAGTTAACTAATTTTACCCTCTTAAATTAAAATAAATTTTGTTTTCCAATTACCCTTCTATTTTTATATTTTTTACGGTAAACTACTACGGGGAAATGCTAACATTTTTTCTTATGACACATGTTAGTATACCACATATATATAAATTATGTATTAAAAATTGTCTCAATCTATTTTTCAAAAAATTTAAAATTACCTTTTCTTAATAATAATTATTATTTGGGAAATTTGTAACATGAGTTCTATCCGGAGGTTAGTATATTGGTAGGATAGTTTCATGAAAAGAGAGGCTTTTCTAATACTCTTTATTAAATATCAAACTCAATTTTAAAA
>Ga0099826_10002049_pt1 | contig 12730 bp, 11 predicted proteins | sample Mtrugardesep15_FD_76830 | JGI IMG/M metagenome (GOLD analysis project Ga0099826, IMG submission 76830) | Root nodule microbial communities of legume samples collected from California, USA - M. trunc garden sep15 | ecosystem: Host-associated > Plants > Roots > Nodule | place: USA: California...
CAAAAACTAGAAGAATAGAAAGAAAATTATGTCACCAGTTGGATTACCACCAGGTTTCAGGTTTCATCCAACTGATGAAGAACTTGTCAATTATTATCTAAAGAGGAAAATCAATGGTCAAGAAATTGAACTTGATATCATTCCTGAAGTTGATCTTTACAAATGTGAACCTTGGGAATTAGCAGGTCTATATTCTTTATTTCTGTTATTTTTCATTTATCAAATTTGGATTGCACATTCACATTTTTTTTACTTCTAACAATTTAATTTTCATTTTTCAATATCATGTGCAAGAAAGTGTGTATATATGTCATTAATAATCTAGTTATGAAGTTCTTGCATCAAAGAGTTTGGTGCAACTTTCTGTAATGTGAAAATATCACATTATTAAACATGGATTCAAAGTTTTATTTATAAACATGAAAATTATCTAAATTTCATAAGCCTAAAACTATGGCTGCACTCAACTAAGAATCATGGTTTCAGAATTGTGGCTACGGTAGCAGTTAGACTGCAAACCTCGATATTGCTAAAAATTGCACGAAAATGTGTGGTCGATGCAACCTTTAGCAATATCGAGGTTAAAATCATAATCATGCAACCATAATTGACGACACATTTTCCTGCAATTTTTAGCAACTTCCATCGAGGAGACCTCTAAAACCTTTAGATTGAGGCCGCGATTATGGTTGCAGGCCCAATTTTGAACAATGCTAAGAACCACAATAGGATAGAAAATCTTTATGATAAAACTACCAAATTTGGACCTAATTTTCAATATCACTACTCTCTAGGTAATATGATCATGTATGTACTTCATTATAGAAATTTTCTCTTTTATTTTACATTATTTTTCACTTATCTGTATACATATATATGTGTATGTATTTTCCATTAGGCTAAGTTCTTAAATTAATTTATTCTAATGGAAACTTCTTCTTTTTTTGTAATGAATAGAGAAATCATTTTTGCCAAGTAGAGATCCAGAATGGTACTTTTTTGGACCGCGGGACCGGAAATACCCTAATGGATTTAGAACAAATAGAGCAACAAGAGCAGGATACTGGAAATCTACCGGAAAAGACAGAAAAGTTTCATGCCAAAACAGACCTATTGGCATGAAGAAGACATTGGTTTACTATAGAGGAAGAGCTCCTCAAGGAATTAGAACTGATTGGGTTATGCATGAGTATCGTCTTGATGATAAAGAGTGTGAGGACAACACTGGATTACAGGTATATACAATTTATATGCATACTTTTTCGTGACTTAGATCCTCTACGTCAGCTTTACGGTGCATCAGAGATACAAGAGGTTACGTTGCACCATAAAACTGGTCGTAGAGGATCCATTTTGGTGTGGCATGTGTGATGCTCGTAGTTTTGCAACCAAAAATTATTAAGAAAAGACCAAAAATGGTTTCATTGGTCGCATTTGTTTGCGAATTTCCATAATGTTAAGGATTGCAATGCAGGTGCTTAAAAATTATGTTTTGTCACAAATCTTGTGTGAACATATTTAGTTATACATGTCCAATAAAAAACTTTAAACATAAAAATCAAAATGTTAATTAAATTTTTTAATAAAGTCCTTGTTGAAGTTATTATTAGTATTATAGTTGCATTGTGTTTTTTCTGAGATGTGTGACTTATAATTGTTTCCATGGTTAAGAGCTAGACTGATATAGTTGATAGAATTTTATTGTTAGCTGTCATATTATCTACACAGCTTGAAAATTCAAGGTTGCAACCAATGCAAGAAACTAAGTTAATAACTTGATGTTATACAAATAATGTCCTTATTTTATGCTTGGATAAGATCTGTTATTTTTACACAATAAAACAACAAAATTCTTTGAACAAAAGCTTAGTTGGTTGACGGAGTTCAAATATATGATTTTTTTTTGTCAATTAGGGAGCTAAGTGGGGTGTCAGGGGTTCGAACTCATGCCCCGCATAAATTATGCAATGTCCCTACCAACTAAGTTAAGCTCACGTGGACTATGATTAATTTTTTTATTATGAATGATTAATAAATATAGCAAGATGTCACAACTCATTAATCATTTACAAAATAAAATCACTCCACGATTTTCAGATGTATGCATGAACACAAATTATGTTTAATAAATATCATGTATATTTAAAAACCTCAAAATCATGTATTTGAACACTTAAAAATCGTGTTTAATGTCGTTCAAAACCGTGATTAATTACGTGGATAATTAGTGGGCTGTGACACCTTATTATTTTCATTAACCATTTATTGGACGTAATTAATCATATATTTAAACAAAGTTAAACATCCAAATTATTTTTTTGTTTTTAATGTCAAAATATCATTTCTCATAAAAGCAAATGTTTTTGTTGTACTCAAAACTAGTCTTTGGTGCCCACTTGACTCTTTGGCCTTTACCTACTTTCATAACTCTCTTTTCTTTGTGTGTATATGCACACTTGTCACCATATATTTCATCTGAAAAAGCATGAAGTTTGATTCTTAAAACAGTGACAAAAGCAATTTTCATAATTGTTTTTCAGTTATGATCACAGTCACATACTATAGAAAGAAACACAGTAAATATAACTTGAAAAAATAATTCAATGAAATATATCAAAGAGTTTTGTTAATTTTCTTACCAAAAAATAAAAGAGTTTTGGTAATATGAACCATAAAAGAACGTGGAAAACTGCATGGTGTGCATGCAAAGCTTCAACTTTTTCCTAGTAGTATAGTTTTATTTCTTCTTTTTCTCTCTCTTCTCTTATGCATATTACTTTATATTTTTTTTATTATAAGGTATTCTATAAACGTATAACTGACATATTCTTTACTTGTGTTCCTCTAATATCTCTATATGACAAAGTTATATACTGCATCTTATGATTTCTTTTGTTAATGTAATGAGACAAAAGTCTTATACCTACTTATGATCCATATCACTTTTTTAATTAATTTATTTATTTTAGTTATATTGGTCTTTGTCAAATTTTGTCATTGTTATGTTTCATGATCTAGAATTATTAGATTCTTCTCATAATCCATGAAGGTTTGTACACCCTCATAAAGTAGCAATTCTCCTATCCTATCTATCACTTTCATTTTGTGTCGGTCACTTTTTACTTTATTCTTGAACACAAAAATAGACCAATAGATACTATATACTAAACTCCATAAATTAAAAATAAAATGAAATAAAGGGATATAGAGAAACAGTTCAATACCTACCAAATAATGCTTTAAATGATCAAGCCAGGGTATCCATGAGGTCCTAGATACTTATATGGCATATGATTTTAATAATGAAATAGTAAGAGTCACACATTGATATAAGTCATGTTTAGATTAAAAAAAAACAAATTTTAATTAAGTGCTTATAGCATAAACATTTATCTTATAGGTGTTTATGTACGAAGTTATTTTTATAACAATAGATAAAATAAAGTCAAATTATTTTCATACAATGTATATGTTGTTTTCATATACTATCCTTAAAAGCTTATGGAAACTAGCTGAAAACAATTTATGAACATATCATAAATGCGTTCCATAAGTTATTCCAAACAATCTTACAAGTGTTTGTGTAATAGATAAAATCAAATAAGTTAATCAAATAGGTCTATAGTCTCAAAAGTGTTTATAAGCAACGGACAACTAGATATTCCTCATTTTACAAATCAAATTTACAACGTTGAATTAGGCTTAATCCAAATTCTAAGATAATAACACATACAATACAATATCTTAAAGTTTCCATTTGATTAAAAACATAGTAGCATCATTATTAATAATACTCCTAAACAAGAAACATGGACAAAACATTTAGCACCCTTTGAATCTTTATGCCACAAACTTGTCAGAAATTGTCCTATATGATTTTAACACATATGTCTAGTTCTGTTTAGGCCTCTATTGTTGACTACTGATTTAAGTTTAAAAATCATATACACTATGATTCTATGTTACTTTAGCACTACTTAGACTCAGTTCCAATAAATAGTTGAATTTAACATTTATACCATAAACACTTATCATATAACTGATTGTATACAAACTATTTTTACGATAAAAGATAAAATAAAAGTCAAATTGTTTTGAAATATAAGCTATAAGCTGTTTTTGTAAATTATCTTTAAAGCTTATGAAAATAAGCTGAAAATGGCTTATAGACATGTCATGGACTGTTTGTGTAAACTCTTTCAAACTATCATGTCCCACAAGTGTTTATGTCATCTAATAAACTCAAATAAATCAATCCAAACAGGCCTTTAATGAACTTGATTGCATTGCAGGATACTTATGCATTGTGTCGTGTGTTCAAGAAAAATGGAATCTGTTCTGATATGGAAGAGCAACAAGGACAATGTAGCATGTTACAAATTGAATGTTCTCAAACCATAATCAATAATGAGTGTGAAATGATGTCTCCAGAAATACTAGGAGCATCATCTTCATGTTTGGAAGAGGAAGACAAAGATGATTCATGGATGCAATTCATTACAGAAGATGCATGGTATTCTTCTAATACACCAATGGTTGGTGGTGAAGAAATTTCACATGTTACATTTACAAATTAATGTTTTGAAGACTTAATGAAAATCAAGATTGGTGGTGAATGAATAACTTGAAAGCTGGAATATATAAATATAAATATATATACACATTTAATCACATATAAAATTAAATATTTATACACTTTTACCATAACTGTTAATTAGTAACAGATTTAACTTTTTTTGTTTTTTTTCTTCTGATTATTATACTTATAAATTGGTGATAATGGTTTGGTTTGGTTTGGTTGGTGGACTTGTTTAGGGGTCATATTATAAGGCATTGGTTTTTATATATGCATTTTTGTACTAAACCTCTATCTCAGAGGTTTATTGGTTTTACTTGTGGAATAATGATAAATCACACAAGTGTTATTCTCATTGTATTTCTCTTTGAGAATGGAATTATATATAACAAAAGGGTATACCAATTTGGCAATATGTATTTTGTTGTCTCATTATTGCAAATATTTACTCCCTAGAAGCTTGATCATTGAACATATGGAATTGTGTTAACTTTTTTACCAACATTTTAATCATTTAAAAGTGATTAATGAAATAATTTTGTCAAACAGAACATTATCAGAAATTTGTTATGATTAAAGAGGCCATTCAAACTATATTTAATGTACTGTAAAATGATTTAATTTTTATTGAAAATAGAGCCTACAAAAAATAGTTAAAAAGAATTGTATAATACAGTTACAAAGAACTACCAAAACAATAACATGGCTTGATAAAGTAAAAGTTCAAGATTCAAGTGTAAACTCTTTGATATCTTCCATGTCAAGAGAAAATTAACTTCAAATCACACCTTCCATTGCTCAAAATCTTCGGACTTTAACGTGAACGAGCTAGCGTTTCGATGTCCACCACCTCCGAATTCCTAACAGAAGATTCTCAAAAGAAGTTAGATATAAGTCCAATTTAAAGTATGAAGCACGGATACCTCTGCGATTAGGTGTGTTTCCAACACTCATACAACATGTGTCGCATCAGGTGTTTGCGTTGGAGTCTGTGCTTCATAGATTGCAAGTGATATATCACATGTTAACATAAGTCACATATGAGATGCAATTTACAAATTGATGAAGGAATAACCTGAGAGATAGGAGTTGTATCTTCATTGTCTACACTCCTTAGACTTATTTTTAGCTTCTGGTCAATTTCAAGCTCTGGAACATTATATACAACAGCTCCAATACCCCTAAAAGTAGAAATAAGTCCATATAAAGGTATTATCGATGAAAAAACATAAAACTTGTTGCATATATTCTATAATATGAGATGTATCAACTTGTAAAACAAGTTTCAAATAACCAAATTCAAAAAATAATATTGGCATAAAAATTTATGTTTAAGTTCAACAAGCACCAAAAATTCCGCGGTAGAGTCTACCATACACCAACAATCATAGTGTCCCTGTAAACGCCTTCATACAAACACCTCTTCTTATTGCAAGTCTAAAGAATATCCATCATTTTGATAGTGTCACAGACAACTTCTCTGCACCATAAACAAATTCTTGTAAGCCTAAAGAAATTTGAATCCCTCGTTCGTGCAATTGAATCGTAGCACCGAAAGGAAAGCATTTAAAGGTAAGGGCTCTATGTCTTGACCATGATTTAGATGAAAAAATAATAGGTTATGAGATTGAACGTTAATATACATCTTGAATTCAATGGATGATCCAATCTTATCAATCATTCATTGAAGTCAAGATTCATATTAATATTCAATATCATAACCTATTATTTTTTCATCTAAATCATGGTAAGACATAGAGCCTTTCCTTTAAATGCTTTACTTTTGACGCTAGATTCTACAATCCAATTGCAGGAACGAATACTTCAAATTTCTTTAGGCTTACAAGAATTTGATTATGGTGCAGAGAAGTTGTTTGTGATACTTTCAGAATGATGGATATTCTTTAGACTTGCACTACGAAGAGGTGTTTGTATGAATGGGAGGATTGGTGCTAATGAAGAAGTGGCGTGAGATTTATTTAGTTTGTTATCAGTTGGATTTAATTTGTGACTTGGAGAAGTTGAGAAGTGGTTTGTGTGTGAGAGTTTGTGTTCAGGGAATCTTAATATCAAACTATTGTAGACCTCATTTTGATAGGTTTTGACAAGTATCACTTCTGCAAGCAACACACCTATTAACCATCACTTCTGAATTGTACACTCTTTTTGCCATTTTAAGCAATACACGTGGCAGCACAAATGTGTGGTTAATTCTCTATGTTGAATTTCAAATCCCTACTAAAAAACAAACAAGATGTTGTCTGATCCACAATTTTAGGAAAACTATGACCCTTCTCAAACCTCTCTCTCTCTCAGATCCAAATTTTTCTCTCAAAATTTCACCAGCAAGTTTGTAAATCAGCACTTTGACATTTTCAGCCTGCTAACTTATCGCCATATTTCTTCTACATTATCACCACTAGTGTTGAACATAGTATTGGTAGGGAAACAGGCAAAGTTATTTAAGTAGTCCAATCTGCCCCCGACAAGTCCCCACTTTTACAACCTCGTGCATCTTCTTCGATATTTTTAATTTCATCCCTCAGCTTTGTGATCACCTTATGATTTTCTTATCGGTCTTTTGCCCAAAGTCATTTGGTTCTTTGAAATTTATACTTGCTCTTCCGGTACAAGAAGCAATTCCTCACTGCGGTCCTTGAACGTTGACAGTTCTAATTCAGCTTCCTCATTCTCATTTCAATCTACCCATGATCAAAATTGCACTCAGATTAGGATAGTTTGATCAGCCCTATGTCGTGTTCTATTTGTGCCACCCCACTTAGGAACTAAATGAGAGTGTCCTCTCAAATCACCCATAGAAGAGCAACCCGGTACTATGAAACTCTTACCATGTCCGGGTCCAGGGAAGAGTAAGATCCATTGTTGACTTATTATTGGTAGCTTTACCTTGCATTTGCAAAAGAATGATTCCATTACTCTAGCCAATGACATCTTAGTCACACAATAACAACTCTAGCTCCTTTTCATCCTCTCAAAGCACCCCTAAGCTCTATTAACTTCTATAGATAAAATGTGCTATTGTATCAGTTGGTTAGTCAGTAATCACCAGTAAATATTCTATCCTCTGAATGTTGGTATCTCAATTTCGGATTCCACAACAGCTCCCAGATCGGGAGCTTTAGGTTGATAGAACTGGATCATTATAGTGGAAAGACATAGAAAGTTTTGATAATAACCTTTATCTCTTCACTTGTGCCCACGTGATTCAAGAACAAAAATCAGAACACACGAATACATGCCCCCTCATGTGATTGAGAGGGATCATAAACACCTCTTGGATTAGGCATGTCTCCGTCTCCGACACGTGTTGTGCCTGACACTCCTTCGACACATGTCCAACAATTCAGACAAGTGTCCCAAACAATATCGTTTTTTCTTTGCTTTGGCGCACCGTAAACACTCCTTGGACACATCTCAGACACATCTACAGAAGTCTAAGATGTGTCAAAGCAATGGTGACCAATACGGGGGTTAAAGAAATTGAATTTGACTACATCATTTCTAGCTTTTCCGTAGCATGGATGAATGAAGATGAAAGACTATCATATCATGTTTTTTATTCTTTTTTAAGCAAATTGCTCGACTTAGATCTTATATAACATTCCTATTTTATTTAATGATAGTATATAAAAATATGTATCAGGGTTAGTGTCAAATGTTGTTTACATTAGTAGTGTTGACTTGGTCGTGTCAGGTGTTGCTTCATAGATCACAACACTCCCTCTAATACCACTCCAAAACAAAAGACCTCATACTATTATTTGTTCCCTCTAGATGCCCCTCTTTAACTGATAATCATACTAAATATTTCAACTAGCTACAGCTGTCAAATCCTAATTGTTACAGTTACTTATATGGGACATGCAGGAAAGGCACATGCAAAGAAAATGTAGTATAACATAACGTCTATAATACAACAGCTATGATATACATATATGGGACATATCTAGTGAGAATGACATTTTTTTGAGAATAAAAGGAATAATTAGTAGTCATTAGATTAAAATGTGTGGATGAAATTAAAAGGTTGATTAAGCGAGTCCTGAGCTATATTCTTTCACGCACATGTTTTCTTCTCACTCATCTTCTTCCTCATGATCCATTGACTCCCAAACCTCCTTCACATTCTCGACCCCCAACATTCCACCATCACTCACAAGCCCTTTCATCTTTCTCACCGCATCTCCCTCTGTGTCCCTGTGAATCTTTCTTCCGCCTTCAACCCCTCTTGTCGTGAATCTCTCATTCGCTGGCGTAACACAGAGTTCTTATTTCGTCAAACATTCAAAGAACATGTATTGCTTCATCTATATTTTATTTATTAATCAACTTTTTTGTTTCTTCCTTTACTTGATTTCTTCATCACATGTTGCTACTAATTTTACACTATTAATTTTTTTAAAAAGGGCAACCCGATGCACTAAAGCTCCCGCATACGCAAGGTCCGGGAAGGGGTCCCACCATTTTTGGTGTATTGTACGCAGCCTTACCCTGTTTTTTACACAAGAGGTTGTTTCCAGGACTTAAACCCATGCCCTTTCAGTCACGTGACAACAACTTTACCAGTTGCGCCAAGGTTACGAATACTTAGTAAATTTTAATTGTTTATTTTTTAATTGTCAAAAGACTTCAATGATCAAGAAAACTTGTCAAAAGAATGGATTCCTGCGTGTGATGACGAACTCACACTTATGGTTGGCAAGGTATTGATACTTTAGTTGGACATTTTATAAAAATTATGCATGTGTTGTTGGTTTTAATGTGCATAGTTCAATTGAAACAAAGGATAAAAATAGTATCAGATAAAAGTATTTTCTTTGCTCAAAAGAGAGATTTAAAACGAGGAAAAAAGTTAGTCTCGACTCCATTGCCAATCAGTGAAAAATAGTTTGCCTAAGGTAGAAAAAGAAAATTGACACGAGAGGGATCAAATATGTAATGCACGGATTGTTTTCAAGAGAATTATAGAGGGTAAATATGAAGTCTCAATTTTATGAAGGTCATTCACATACATTTGTTACACCTAGAAACAAACAATCTTAAGATTGGCAAGGAGTGTAAACAGTGTTCATTAGAATTTATTGTTTTCTTGCAGTAGAGCTAATGTGGGGACTTCAAAAGCTTATCAATTACTGAATGAGCAGGTGGGGAGTTATGACAATATAGGACACACACAAAGAGATTTTCAAAATTATTTAATGGATTTGAAAGAATTAATCAAAAACTTTGATGCAAATATGTGTTTATTGATAAATTTAGAAGAAAATATAAGATGAATCATTCATTTTTCTGTGATTATGAGTCAGATAGTGAATGAAAACTGAAATACATGTATTTTGAATTTACGACATTTGTCGGAAAATTACTCTTTGTTTGGAGATGTGATTTCATTTGACACAACATACAGTACAAATAAGTATTCCATAACATCATTCATTGATATAAATCATCATCGTCAAAGCATAACCTTTGAGGCTTACATTTTTAGCAGATCAATAATATGAGTCATTCTTGTGGTTTTTCTAGGCATTTTTGAATGCAATGGGAGGCCATAAACATGTTGTAATAATAACATCAAGATCCGACTATAACGATTGCAATGGATGAGGTTTTTTAATGGGTCTTCTCATAGATTTTGCATGTGGCACATTCTAAGAAAACTTTCAAAAAATGTGAGTGGTTCCTTAAATTTGAATATGAATCACCGTCTCAAATCATTTTAAAGTAGAATTAAAATGGAATAATATTATTAGTTGGAAGAAAACTATTAGCTTTCTAAACTCTGATATTTAGAAGCATTTAGATACTAACTTATTTTAATGAAATTTTGAGAACAACCTCAAGATCTGAGAGTAAAAATTCATTCTTTGGTAACTACTTGAATAAGAATCTTACATTAGTGGAATTTTGGATGCAATTTGATTGTGCTTTAGAATCACATATGCAAAACAACTTTTTGTGAATAATGATACACTTCATTCTATTCTAGAATTGATGATGCACATGAATTTAAAGAAGCACGGTAGAGAGATTTGTACTCAAAGTTTTTTAAATATTTTAGAGGGAGTTACAAAGTACATGTGTAGATTGTGGAATTGAAAGAACGAAAGAGGAAAGTGAGAATTTATTATTTTCTATACTTGATAATGTTGTGGTCAATGACACCAAAGTGAGAAAACATAGAGATGTTGTTTATTGTCTTTCTAATGGCATTGCACATCGTTTATGTAAAATGTTTGACTCTCAAGACACATGCAAAATGTAGTGATAAACGACTTCTCTATGTTTTCTCACTTTGGTGTCATTGACCACAACATTATTAAGTATAGAAATAATAAATTGTCCTATTCCTCTTTTGTTCCTTCAATTCCTCAATCTACACATGCACTCTACAACTACCTCTTAAATATGTTTAAAAAAAAAATTATGAATATAAAGTTATCTATTGTGCTTCTCTAAATCCACATGCATCTTCAATTCTGGAATAGAATGAAGTGTATCATTATCTATGAATATAAAGTTATCTATTGTGCTTCTCTAAATCCACATGCATCTTAAATACTGAAATAGAAATAAGTGTATCATTATTTGTAAGAAGTTCTTTGTGCCTCTATGCTTTTAAAGAAGAATCGAATCGCATCCAAAATACCACTAGTAAGTTTCTTATTAAAGTAGCTACCAAAAAATGAATTTCTACTCTCACATCTTGAGGTTGTTCTCAAAATTTCAGCCATAAATATATCTTTAAACTAAGTAGGTATCCACATGCTTCTAAGATCAAACATTTTAGAAAGTTAGTCATTTTCTTCCAACTTGAAATCATTTTTAATATTATTCTAATTAAATTTTAATTCTACTCAGAGTTCTAAACACATGACTTGAAACGATTATTAAAATTCACATTCAAATTTAAGAAACCCCCCACTTTTTTGAAAGTTATTTTAGAATGTGTCGCATGCAAAATCTGTGAGAAGACCCATTAAAAACATCATCCACTGCAATCGTGACATAGTCGGATCTTACTATGATATTATCACAACATGCATATGTTTTTTCATTGTTTTCAAAAATGTCTCAAACAACCACACAAATGATTCAATATTCATCTGCTAAAAATGTTAACTCTAAAGGTTATGTTTTGACGATGATGATTTACGCAAGCGAATGGTGACATGGAATACTTATTTGTATTTTTATTGTATCAAATGAAATCACATCTCCAAACAAAGAGTAATTTTCCGACAAATGTCATCAACTCAAAATACATATTTCAGTTTCCCTTCATCATCAGATCAATAATAATAGAAAAATGAATGATTCATCTAATTTTTTCGTCTAAAATTATCAATAAACATATTTGCATAAGAGTCTTTGACCAATTCTTTCTAATCCCTTGAATAATTTTGAAAATCTCTTCGTGTGCATCCTATATGGTTATAACTCTCAACTCGCTCCTTTAGTAATTGATAAACTTTTGACGTCCTCACATTAGTTCTATTGTAAGAAAATAATAAATTCATATTAAGATTGTTTACACTCCTTCCCAATTTCAACAATTGTTTATTTCTAGGTGTGACACGTGTATGTGAATGAACTTCATAAAAAATTTTAAGACTTCATATTTACCCTCAATGCTTCTCTTGAAAACAATCCTTACATTACATCCCTCTCGTGTCAATTTTCTTTTTCTACTTTTAGGCAAACTATCTTTTTTTCCACTTTAAATCCCTGTTTTGAGCACATAAAAGACTTTCATTTGACATCATTTTATATCTTTAGTTTCAATCCAACTACGCACACCAAAAACAACATCATATGCATAATATTTCTATTAAAGTACCAAATACCTTGTCAATTACAGGTTTGAATTCATCTTCACACATAAGAATTCATTCCTCCAACGTTTTTGCTAGATCATTGAAGTCTTTTGGCAGCAAGGCAATATCAATTTCATTATCACGTATCTCCATAAAAATATTCCTAAAATAAACACAAAAAAGAATCAATAAACAAACAAGTTAACAATTAAAAAATTAAAATTTAGCAAGTGTTGTTTGCAATTGAAAAATAATCAAAATTAGTAGCAGTGTGCACGTGTGATGAAGAAATTAAAAAAAAAAAAAAAACACAAAG
>Ga0099826_10002050_pt1 | contig 12725 bp, 14 predicted proteins | sample Mtrugardesep15_FD_76830 | JGI IMG/M metagenome (GOLD analysis project Ga0099826, IMG submission 76830) | Root nodule microbial communities of legume samples collected from California, USA - M. trunc garden sep15 | ecosystem: Host-associated > Plants > Roots > Nodule | place: USA: California...
AAATAATAATAATAATAATAATAATAATAATAATAATAATAATAATAATAATAATAATAATAATAATAATAATAATAATATGATTACACTGAATTATATGATTTTCTTAAATTATTAACGGTGTTGGCGTGTCGATGTCTGTGTCTGTATCTATGTTTCATAGTCTGGTGCATATGGAAGCTTGTTCCAGTTCCACCCAAGAAATTTATAGTCGGTTTCCAATGGATCTTTGCTATTAACGTAAGCCCTGATGGATAGGTAGATCGGTTGAAAGCTAGATTGAAAGCTAAAGGATATACTTAAATTTATTGTCTTCACTAGATTGATACCTTCTCCATTTGAAAATATGGTAGTTTGTATTTTCTTGTCAATGGCTGCTATGCCACATTATTACAGGAACATTAAGCAAAACAACATAATTTGAACCGAATGTACTCATATATGGGGAAAAATTACAAGTTTATGAGTTAATTTGACAACGAGGAGATGGTGTCAGGAGGTAGTAAGATACGAGCATGGATATATTTCAATGAATATCTGGTACAAATGCAAAAAGGCGCCCTGCTAAATACGACATCATCTCATGGTTGTGAACACTATTAAGAATAGTCAATCTCCAAACATTGTCTTCCCTGACGGCATATCCACGTAGCATGAACAAACACCCGCATTTTCTTGATCCTGTTGCTTTATGCTTCACTTGTCTCTTCAGTACTTTGTGCTCGCCGCTCCGTTCACAAACCAACTCCAACATAGCTTTTCTACCTTCACAAGATCTTTTAATGATGACCATAAATCCAGCCTTATTTGCTTCTCGACGAATCCAACCGAGCAATTCGTCTTTATATTTCCATGCATCTCGGGTCGAAAAGAAATGAGTTGTGTCCACTTCGTTGTCACACACACCGGAATTGATGCTTGATGTCTCAACTTTAACGGAAGCTTCAACCTTCACGGAAGCTTCGACCTTAACGGGAGCTTCAACCTTAATGGAATCGACAACACTAGGTTTTCGATCACCTGCATTCTCAACCATATCTATAAATAAACAACATATAATTGTTAAAATAATTAATTAACATGTATTTAATATCATATAAGAACATAAACAAACCAAAAAAAGGTTTTAAAAAGTTGTTAGGCAGTAGCACTGCCATTTGAAAAACAGTTCTAAGTACCTAGCGGCAGTTAACTACCGCTAACGCGCATGTCAGAACAAAAAAAAAACCAGCAAAATCAATAAAATGTAAACGAGTTTAACGTTGCAATACTTTTTTTTTTTTTTTATTTATTTTGTGGATAGAAAAATCCTAGAAATCCATCAGCAAGATTTTAACAAAAAAAAAAACTTGAAATGGGATTTTTTTTGAGGTATGGTACGGTGATGTAAGGTGATGAGCGAATAAGAGGTAGGGTTGTTTGGTTTTGGGGAAAAAAGCTACGGCACTTAACTATCGCTAGCCTCAACGGCAGTTAACCGTTTCCGGTTTGCCAAACGCTAGGGTATTTTTGGTTTTTCCATGTGTTATTAGGCAATTTTCAAGGAGAATAAGGGAGTGAGTTGACTTGAGAGTTGGTTTGGAAAGGAAGAATGGAGGAAGGAGTGAGGAGATGGGTGGTGGACATATCAAAGTGGGACCCGCAACCCCATGAGTTCTCCTCTGCACTCTCCCTCCTCCCTACCGAAGAACACTCCTCTGTTACCAGGTACTACACCTTCTACTCTCTTAATCTCGTAATACAAATTAATGGGGTTTTTGACTTATGCTTTTGCCAGGTTTTTCAAAATGGAAGACCGTAAAAGAGCACTTATCAGTCGAATGCTTCAATACGCACTTGTATATGATCTCATCAAAATCAATAAACATGATTTCGTCATTCAACGAACTTCCCAAGCCAAACCTTTTTTGGATTTATCGGTATCAATCAATCAACTCTTTTCATCATAATCATCATCATTCAACGCAGTTTATATGTGCCACTTGTATCATGATGTTTCATTTCAGGATTATGATAAATTGGGTCTTACATTCCCAAATTTTAATTTCAATGTATCCCATCATGGAGATTATGTGGCCATAGCATCTGAACCTTTATGCCTTGTCGGGATAGACATTGTCTCTTTTGATATACCTCAGGGAGAAACAGTTACTGAATTCATTCAGTTTTTTTCATCATACTTTTCAACTTTGGAATGGGATAACATAGTCAATGCTGGCACTTCTCATGATGTATTAATTCAATTTTACAAGTACGTATACTATGCTTAAGGCTTATACTTAAGCTATGCTGTTTTTGTCATTAGAAATAATTGTTTGTAGTTCAGAATTTAAATTAATTCTGTTCATATTTCTCTAATATCCGTGATAGTGTCTGATCTGATAAGATATTGTTATCTATCTATCTACCACCAAACTAGTAGAATTGGTTTTAAATGTAAAACGATTCTTTGAACCAAATAGGGGGCGTATTGAAAGTCAAAGGTGCACTTGTATTGCAGGTATTGGAGCCTAAAGGAAGCATATGTTAAAGCCATGGGGAGTGGACTTATTGAAGGGTTGAACAAAGTAGAGTTTTCTCATACGAACTGGACTAATATATCAGCTACGATGGATGGGAAGTTTATGGCTTTCTGGAGATTTTGGTTGATTGAACTTGGAGAAAGACATTGTGTGAGTTCCTCATTAACTTTTATCTGGGTTATTACCTATATGACTACAACGTTAAAGGGGTAGGGGGGTCGTGGATATTGAATGAATCATTAACAAATTGTATTGTCCTTCCCAATCACATGGTACTCCACAAATTTTTTTCATTACTCATGACATTCTTTTTGCATCAATAATGTTAGCATTCCATTTCCATTCCCTTGACTGAAATTAAGGGGAACTACTTTCATAATGGCATGAAACTTACACACATAGCAACAATCTACTGAATGGTGGATCATGTAGTAACAGGAATACTTTAGATTTCAATTACAGAGACAAGAAACCATTTTGCTGGATTTCAAGTTCAAATTGGTAAAAGAGTTGACTAAATTTCCATTGCCCTGTGAAGGCTATTAAGGTAGTTCAAACAGGTGATGTTGAATGCATTCTCATGCAAATTTCAACGCATGCATGCTCACGTGATATCTCTGTGGGATGATTTGGTTGAAAACTTATTTCAAGATGTTCTTGCAGTATCCAGTAGTAAACCTAAAATCTACTATCAAAATTAAGAATGGACTAAGCCTCATAAATGGGACAGAATATGTAGACTAATAGAAGAGGGGTATATGGATAAGAAATTTGAGATTTTTTAATTAGATAAATGACTGGAGAATAAAAAGATAAACAAATAGTTTGCATTTCATGGTGTTATTTCATAAATATGGATCAAGGTTGGAGGGAGTGAATAGTTCTAGTTCGTTATGGTGGAGAGAATTAAATTCAGTTGATATTGGTATGATATATATGTTAGAGTGGGCTGGTTGTATGGTATGTTAACAAAAATATTCGAGATGGGAGAGATACTTGGATGGACCCTTGGATAGAGGGGTGTGTGTTGAGAGACCGGTTCAGTAAATTTTACGGATCAGTGGTGGACAGAGAGGTATCCATTGCTGAGATGTATGGCAGCAATGAAAGGTGGGTGGGAATTTCAATGGAGGTGGAGAAGAATCTTATTTCAATGGGAGGAAAAGTTGGTAACATAGAAATCAGTGTTATTTGGTATGGAGTTAAAGGAGGGTGATAAGTAAAGGTCGGAATGAGTTGACGGATGTGGTAGTGAGTACTCAGTTAAAAAGGCATGCCAAATTCTTAGCAGTTGTGGAAGAGATTTTGAATTGGTCATTTTGGATATTCGGAATAAGGTGATGCTACTAAAAATCTCAGTCTTAGCGTGGAGGTTAGTCCAAAACAGGTTATCAACAAAGGACAACTTAAGTAAGTATGGGGTCAATATGAGTTTGTCAATATTTTGAGTGGGAGGCTGTGGTGAACTAGAAACTATCAGTCATCTATTCTTCACATGTCCTATATTTTTTCATGGTGTGGGGTAATGTTATTTTACAGAAGCTTGGCATTTAACAGCTTTGGTCAACTTAAAGGTTATTTTAAAGTAGGTGGGGATCACCTTGCCCAACTTAAAGGTTTGATGGAAGAAGGAAGAGTGATTCAACAAGAGATAACTGCCGTTTGGTTTGCTAGCATATGGATTATTTGAAAAACTAGGAACAATATGATATTTGTAAATGAAGATTTTCATGGGAAAAGGTAGTGGAGGTCAAAATTTTATCCTGGAAGGTACTGCGATCAAAGGTAAAAAGCTTTGGATACACAATAACTCAGTGAAGTGTGAATCTTTTGATGTGTCTCGGAGTTGTATATTGAAATTCCCATATGAATATCCTGTTTTATCTAGCTTGAGTGAATGTATAGAACCCAGCTATAGTAGCATGTGTTGAATCCGTTAAAGGGCCACAAAAATTATTGGAGTGGGCATTGCTTCTGTTTGGAGTAACGGGAGAAGATGAAGGGGGACAGTAGTAGGTGTTGTTTATGTGTAATGGGAAGGATGGTGACTATATGTAGAATTTGTTATGTACTGAAGCATCTCTTGTGCTTATATGTAGTGTGTTCATACATAAATTTCTGCCTTTTCAACAAAAAAAGAAGAATGGACTCAGCCTAGCTGCTAGTCAATATATTGAGCAGCCAAATACATAGCCTACGTAGAATCTTAACCCAAAATCTACTCTCATAAGCTGTACCAAATTAAAAACAAACCATTCCTAAAGTTATGTTAGGTGAAAACAAAAGCAATGGTATTTTGTCATTTCTATAACCACTAAAATTACAACTTCTATATCTATCTCTCCTGTCATGAATTTATGCATCTACTTGTAAACTTTTGCATCTTAAACTGAGTTTTCTTTTACAGGTGGCGATTGCGAGAGGTCCCCCAACATCAGCTGATATCAGTTATAAATCAACACTGAAGAAAGTAGGCTTTTCTGAAGACGAATATAATATAGGTCTTCATCTTCCAAATGTAGACTTTGTGGAACAAAGTGTAGAACAGCTTGTTTTAATTTTACAGAAAGCATTTGATTGTGAACATAGAGGTTAAAAATGCTATTGTAAATCTAAGAAAAATCGTTATACACACATCAATCCAAATATTGTTAGCTTTACTACAAATGAAATTTCTGTTAAAGAAAATGCTTTTGAGATGGGTTTTTCGAGTAGTGATATCTTGTGACAACTTTTTATTGGTCATATTTTATTACCATACAGGAAGGATGTAAATATAATTAATAAATCATGACAACAACATCCATGTTGTCATTCTTTTTTTTAAAAAAAAAAATCCATGTTGTCATTCTTGCGTTTCTTTTCATATACTTCATAACAATTGTCATTTCTCATAAAGAAATGGAGGTGGATCCTCTCCTTCTCTTTTCTCTCCTTCATTCTCCTAATCTCTCTCTTAATCTCACTTTCTCTCTTGATTATATTTTTCTTTTTTAATGAAATGATATCCACGAATTGTTTCGTTTGATAATATATAAGAGTATTTGTAATCCAAAACTAACAAGGGCTTTAGGGATGATATTATCCTAAGGGAGCAAGAAATTGACAAATCTCAATGTATTTTGTTAATTTTACCAAGTCCAAAGCCTAGAGCATTCTTCGTTGTCCAACAGGAGTATTGTATCAAAATAGCAGCAGAGTTGTTACTCAGTTCGTATGTTGCTAGAGATGGATTGGGAGGTTAGAGTTTGTCACTCTTACTAGGAGGCTAATAATTGTGCGGATACTTTGGCTAACATAAGTTGCGATGGAAGTGGATCATTGATAATCTATGAGCTACTTCCGGGTCAAGTTAGATAGTTGTTGTTAGCTGAAATTGTTGGAGTGTCTACTCCTCGATTGATTAAGATGTTATTTTGTTTTGTTTTTGTGCTTCAGCCCTATTATGATCCAAAAATAAATAAAAATATGATAATGCTACTAATTCATGTCAAGGCCATTTATAACTTAACTCAGTTTTTTGCAAGTGAGCGATGAGTAATAAGAGTTGCAAGTTTGTCGGCAACAAGCTACGACCGTGAGGTAAGAGAGGTTATACAAGGATAACAATATATGGCTTCAGTTAGATGAAGTATAGCACCATTTTAAATTGAAGGGAGATTTATTATCATGAATATATAATATACAATGAACAAAAGGAATGTAAAATTATTATACAAATACAGCCTGAAATAAAAACCCTTATTTTCCTTCGGATAACACTTCAGTCTATCTGTATGGTGGCACTCCTATCATTTGCTCCAAGGGAGCCAATTGATGTCGAAGAAATTTGTAAACAGATTCAGTTGTCACAGAAGCCACTCGAACAACAAGACCAATTTTCTGCACACAAAAAGCAGGTTGACCAATCATAGCATCTTACATTATGATGAAAACATGAGAGCAAATGATACATGATGCAAGGTAGGCATGAATTGAGACGAAAAAGGAACGGGTTTAGGCTAGAGATTATGTGCAACTGCAGAACTTAGATTTGTCTGGTATTTTCTGCATTCTCCGTTCATGCAAGAAGCTAGTCTACATTGTTTTGTCAGGAAAAAGTAAGTTCTTAACAAAATATCTGTTATATTTACATAATCTGTTCAGTGTTTCGCTCAGTCCAGTCTCTACCGAGCAGTAGAGAATATTTGAAAGGAGAGTTAAACAAGCCAATGGACTCGTTGTTCTTTTGTATTAAAACATGAACAAGGAAAGTTCTTAAAATTCTGTATTTAAATTTCAAGAAAAAGCCTTCGGTAGCAGACTACGAACTTTACATTACATGACCCTCCAAACAACACCTCTTTGAATTTCCAAATTATAACCATCATACCATAACTTGCCTAGCAAAACTTATCAGAAAGCAAGGTAGAAAATGTGCCTTGTAACACAGTTCTAGGCTTGCCATTCGAAACAATCAAGCCCGTAAGGAATCTTTGGGACTTACGAATTAAGCAGAACTTCAAAATAACACAATTCTAATCTTAAGTACTACTCATAATCACAAGTTTGAATAATAAACGAAATATGTAAAAAATAAAAACAATAACCCTGAAGTTAATTTATACTTTACCTTAGGACCAAAGACACTGCAAGAAGCCACGAAGGTTGGTTTTGTCGTGAAAAAGTCAGTCTTGTTTTTTTGGTGACTCAATGCAGCAGAAGGATTATGTAATTGCTCAGACATAATTCTTTTCACGTTATCTTGCACTACATTCTGGATATACTGCATCTTTGGCCTATAATAAAAATCATGTCATAAAAAGAATCATGATAGAAAACCCAAATCTAGAATAAGTAAGGGAACACCAATCATTCACCCTAGGAGTACAATCATTGCAACAACTTGGTAGTCCTGCATGTGTTCCTTTACACGGCCAAATTTGTCTTTCTCTAGTAACATCTGTTTGTGACAAGAAGCCAATTAATTAGAAAAATAGAAAGGATATCAATCCAAGTAAAAATGGACCATATTGCATTTTTCCAAAATCTCTTGCAACTATATAAATTCAAAGTTCAAGCAAGTGCAAGAGGTATGTTGTCATTTTAGCTCCTAACATGATGACATTATTTTGAAACGAGGTAGATAAAACACTCCGTATAGAAAGTTGACATTTCCTTTACAAGATCCCTCATTCCAACACAGGGTCTGAAATCTGAATGTTGTGCCTATCTTCTTCATTGAATAACAAGATCATGTTAGGAGCTAAAATGAGAGAATCCACATCTAATGCTGCCAGATTGAAAGGGATGCAAAACCAACTAGAGTCTTGAAGATAATTGATTAGGCCACAAAGGAATATGTGATAAGGAACAGTATAATGCATGCATTTATTAAAATCAGCCTAGCCGTTTAAGTGGCATCTTTGGAATTGAAATCTATTTAACACGTTTCACAAGGACAACAACAAAATAATTACCGTATCCAGAAACAAAGGTTGACCGTCATCGAAGAATATATTGTTTGTGCTTCTATATAAATCAAAATCCCATTTTTCTCCACTTTCATGGCGCCCACTAGTAATCCAATCAACAATGACCAAATTTGAGTCTGAAGACACAGTGAAGATTTGTTTCTGATAATATCTTGCAGTGGAAAAACATGTCACAGGATCTGGAATGATGGCTAAAAGCGCATTGCATCCTACTCTAGCCTACTACACAGATGAATTTAACTGTTGTCAGTTGTCACTTGGAACCAATAAACCCAGAAATAGTCAAATTTAACATTAAGTATAGTTTGCATAGAACAAATAACTATAATATCCAACCAAAATAGTCAAATGACTCAAACCCTAACCATAAAAAAAGAAAAGGAATAAAATGTAGAAGTGTATTATTATGCCATTAAAAATTAAAACCTCAAAATATTAGAATCTCAACAAAAGTATGCTCCCATTTCCAAACTATTGATGCTTTAGCCTTTTTCGTATTAGTAATGTTTTAGAAATCCAAGAACTGATTATTTTGTATTTTCCAATTATAGCTGGATCGATGACATCTAATTTACAGATTTTCAGAGGTTCTTATAGTGGATTGTTGATAGGATTTAAATATGGTATTTTTTTTAGTCAAGATATAATGAGATTCTTCAGTAATTAAATTTCTCTTAATCTATGCACACTAATTTTAAACATCAATAGTTACGGAACACAAGATGTGATACTTATGCGACAACTATAAATCTTACTGGCTATCAGGTACAGTAAAATGACTAGTCAAGTAAATAAAACTATAAAAGCAAGAAAATCAAGTGAAAGACACAGTGTCTTTACCTCTAATATTTGTTGAGAACACTTAGATCCCACAGATTTATAGACCTAAAAAATAAACAACAACATTATCAATAACATGAAGGTAAGCTTAGCTAAGCTAAACACCAGGGTGAATCCAAAACAAGCTATCAAAGAGATAATGTGATTGATATTCATAAGCATTTGACCCAGAAGATAGCAAAGTTCAAAATAAATCACTTAAAGAGAAAAAGTAGCAAATCAATAAAAAAGAGGAAAAAAAATAGCCAACCTTAGTAGAACCTTGGGTAGTTAAGACCATGGTGCAAGCATCTCCAACAGAAAACTTGCATGAAATTTGATCACCCTACACCTCACAAGCATGGTTATCAAAATCAAGATTGAATTTGTGAATTAGAAGAGCTATTATACAAATTGTGAATCAATATATTATTTTTAGTTTAAGACACATGATCAGATCAATAAAATATGGCCTTTTTAATTTGAAGTAAAAACAAGTGAGAGACACAAAAACCCTAAGTGAATATGGCTCGGTTTGGATAGACAGCTTATTTTGTGGCTTATAGCATAAATGCTTATCATATAAGCACTTATAAGTTACTTTTATCACACAAGATACAATAAAGTCAAACTGTTTTGTATAATAAATAAGTTGTTTTCATAAACTATCTTGGAGAGCTTATGACAATAAGCTGGAAACAAGTTATTAACAGTGTTACAAGTATTTACGTTAGTAGATAAGTTCAAATAGGTCAATCCAAACAGACCATATATCATATTTTAACTTCAAAGTAATTTGATATTTAAGTCATAAATCAAAATGACAAAAACAAAAAGGTTGGCTACACATACTTTACAAGATAAGTGATTGGATACACAAATTTAAGGGAAAAGTCTTTGTTTTCATCAGAATGAATCGGGATTGATGTTGCGAATATGATTTGTATTGACCGAATTCAATTTTATTTTGAATCGAAATATCATTCACATCTATCGTAAAATAGTGATGATCATACTCACAAAGCAAGCACAAGTCCAAAATAATATGCAACAAAAAAAATTCAAGGCAACTTAAAGGGTGAAAAACCAGAAAAGAGATGGAACTTACAGATACAATTCCACCTCCATAATTGAGAACATAAACCCAAACTGCATCAATTTTGGAAGGACCCACCTAAGCAAATAATAAAATAAGAAGCATTAGGTCAACAACAATATGTAACAAGTTAAAACATGATTAATAAAAAAACAAAAGATGATTGTTGAAAATGAAAACCTTTTTAGGTGTGATGAACTTGAGAGGATATCTAGATAAGCAGGTTATAACTGATGATCTGCCTCCCACTTTTTCAACTACCACTGAACACATTTCCTTTTCTTTCTCTTCCTCCCCATTACTCATCTTTGATTCAAAAACCTTTCACACTTGAACATTAATTAAAACATAAAATGAAATGAAGTACGAGTCATAAACCTAATTGTTGACAAGGGCAGAGTTGTCAATTCCTTTCTTCTCTGTTTTTTTAATAAGAAGACAGCTATTTTGTCTTCGGAGGAACCAAAGTTGTTTCAACAAAAACACTTCTACAAACAACAACTTCAAAATGTAATTGAACCAACCAACCTTGTTCTTTTCTCTTCATAATCCCAAAATTGTGACAATGTTGCATCAATCACTTCTCCAACCTTGTTCCTTCTCCTTCTCCTCAAACCCATTTCATAAAACCACAAAACCTTCCTCTTTTACTTTCACACTTCGATGCCAAGCTAAGGATCCATCGCTTTCACATTCCGATGTTGTTGTCTCACCGCAAAAACAACCTCTGTCTGTGTCGGCGATGTCGAAGCTGATGGAATCAGAGAACAAGAATGGACCTTACCCAGGTGGGTTGGGTCCATTCACAGGAAGAGACCCGAATGTGAAGAAGCCAGAGTGGTTGAGACAAAAAGCTCCTCAAGGTGAAAGGTTTTCGAAAATTAAAGAATCTATCTCTCAGTTGAAGCTTAATACTGTTTGTGAGGAAGCTCAGTGTCCAAATATTGGAGAGGTTCTATTTTCTTCTTCTTCTTGTTAAGTTTTTGCTCTTTGTTGAAATTTTTGTTTTTGATGAATTGGGTTTGTTCAAATTTTTGTTTTTGATAAATGGGTTTATTCAAAATTTGATTTTTTGACCAAGGTAGTTGCTTCATTTTGATTCATATAAGTTACTTGTATCTTTCCCTTTATGCTATTAGTTTTTTCTGTGATAGGGTTTCTCAGCAAGTAATTTGGGGAAATAGACTACAAAGTTAAATATAAAAGCAAATAGTGGCGCGTAGATATGGCGCAATGAGCGATACTTCACATTGAAAGCTTGTCCGGTCTCCACCATGTGTCATGTTGTGTCAGTGTCGCGACATCAACGATTATAATTATATTCAACAGCTTTTATTTCTTAAAATTATTATTAGTTTCTATGTGTCAGTGTTTTAGCGTCTTTGTGAGTGTTATTGGGCATTTACATGCTTCTTTAATATTTGATTATAACTTTGGGGTTACCGGTGACATAGAGAGCCTGCATTATTTTTTATAAATACCCCCTCCCGTACTATATATAAGAAATAGTCAAGTCACCAAAAGTTAATGTATTTCGACCAAATTTTAGACCAAATGTATCAACTTTGTTCACTCAACTTTCTCTCATATATAGGACTGGAGGTAGTAGTGAATTTATTGAATAAGATATCTGATATAACATCGACGTAGACACAATCTACCCACCTTCTATGAAGGCTTGCAGAGGGTGTGCACTATCATGTACTAAACAAGCAAAATTACCACTAGAAACCATAGACCACAAGTCCAATCAAAAGAAAACCAAAACACCTACACCCTGACACATGACACACATATACCTGCATAACTCTAGGAGAAAAGAAGAAAACCCCTACCACATCTTTACAGACAATCACGCATTCATATCAGTAGAGAAAAGGAAAGAAAAAAACTGATACTAATACCCACCTCCATCATAGTACACGACAACATTCCTAACATACACCAATCCACTCCTAAGTAGAACTGAGACATCTGCATCAGTGCAAGATCAGACAGATCGGCCAGTGAAAGCAAGCTGGACTTACTAAACAGAGAGCCAATTTAACATACGCAGCGTCAGACACATGCTCAGGTGTGGGTACGGCATATGGAGCTTCCACAGGAGTATTGGTCAGATAGAACTCTGTTGGAAATTACTGGAGCTATAGCAACTCCTCTCTTAATTGACACAGCGACTCAAAACCAAGTATTTGAGAATTACGTGCGTGTCCTTATTGATATTGATTCTTCCCGCCGATTGTTTCATGAAATGATGGTAGAAAGGGAAGGATTTGCATTTCCCATTGAGGTGGCTTACGAATGGATTCCGGATTTCTGTTCTCACCGTCAAATAATTGGTCAGCATGTCTCCAATTGTCGATGGGTGCACCCTCAAAAATCTAGCAGGGTGGATAAAGGAAAACAGCAAGAAGTCGTAAAGAAACCGGTTCAGCGATGGCAGCATAAGGAGAAGGAAAATCCTGAGGGAATAGGTTCGTCGAGGGCTCTTCAAAAAACTGTTAGTGCACCCATTCCAAATGCAGTACCTATACCCAAGGTAGTCAGGAACGAGTCCCAGCACGTAGGATCGCACGATCTTACGTGCCACAACACCTCGACCGTGCTTCGATCCTACTTACGAACCGTGTTTTCTCTGTTTCACTCTGTTTCCTCTGTTTTCTTTGTTTTTTGCCGTTTTTCCTCTGTCTCCTGTTTTTCTCTGTTTTATTGCTTGGTTCCTCTGTTTTCCCTCTAATATCTCTGTTTTTATGCTTGGTTCCCCTGTTTTCCCTCTATTTTCCCTATATATTTCTCTCAATTCTATCGACAACC
>Ga0099826_10002053_pt1 | contig 12723 bp, 7 predicted proteins | sample Mtrugardesep15_FD_76830 | JGI IMG/M metagenome (GOLD analysis project Ga0099826, IMG submission 76830) | Root nodule microbial communities of legume samples collected from California, USA - M. trunc garden sep15 | ecosystem: Host-associated > Plants > Roots > Nodule | place: USA: California...
AGAATGTCGATTAGGCGAAAAGATTTTTTTTGCTTAATGCTTTGCTTTCATATATAGATAGAAGTTACAATGTCAAGTTAAGCAAAAAGAAAGAAAGAATTTTGCTTAACGATTCATTTTCTTTATGGATAGAAGTTTATATAGTCAATTAGATCAAAGAATATTTTTTTGCTTAACCATCCATTTTCTTTAGAATGTCAAGAAGACTAAAATAAACAGAAGAATATCACCAACTTTTTGGTGTTCTTGAGAAACTTTAACAAATAAATTGAGGAGGAAAAACCATTGAAAAAAAAAAATGACGATGATTCTTTGACGAGACTATTCAATACTCTAAGATTCTTGATCCGATTATTCATGGAAAGTTGGATCCCACATTGCACGTTTTGTTGATTCTTTTCTTCATGTAAGCAAGGAAACGCCACAAAGAGAGCGCACCACATACTCAGCACCGTATAGCATAAGGAACCACGTCATTTTCCCAAGCTTCTTGGTGCTGAATGAAACACAACCATTTCTTAGTTTCTTCAACTAAATCAAATAGTACACCATTTAGGTTATCAACTTATCATGAAGAAACAAACAAAAAGTATAGAAAAGGAAAAATGAAATAGTTCATCTTCTATGAAAATTTCTCAAGAAAATTTTGAGAAAGAAAGTTGCGGATTTTTTTTTATATCATATTACAATTCTCGATATAACTTATAAATGAGAGAAAAATATAGAAAAGTGAATGTAAATAATATTTATTATTAGAGAGTTGTTTTCTTTTGGTCAAGTAACCAGCCAGAGAAATTCATTTTAAAGGTGAATAAGTGGGGTGTCTGGGGTTCGAACCCCGACCCCTGCATAAATATGCATTGTCCCTTATCAAATGAGCTAAGCTCATGGGACTAGAGAGTTGTTATATCAAATAATACATTTAGATTTATATAGTCAATTATATAAACTAACTCATAACTGGTTTAACTAAGATGTATCTAACTATTATCTCTAATAAATGTTATGAAATAATTTGGTGGAGCAGTAGGTTGGGAGATCAGCATAAACCCTATAAAACTCTTCAAAATATGTTACAACATTTCAAATTTTATAATTCAAGTAGGATTCGCAAGAAGAAATATGGTGTGAAAAGAAATTGCCAAAATGGAAAGAACACTAGTATCTTCTAGAAAGAAAAATTGGAGTCCAAGCCCAAGATTGTTTTTTAGACAAAGCCCAACGTTGTTTAAAAGTCCAAAAGAGCTTCTTTTTCTTGATAATTGCTCTTCTTCCATCTGATTTTGCTCGTTTCCATCAAAATAGTCGAGCGAGAGTTAACTCACGCACGTGTATTTTTCACCGTGATTTAACTAACGTTGGACGGAAATGAGTAAAAACATATGGGAGAAGAGCGATTGTCTTTTTTTCTTTGCTGCAAAAGAGTTTTTGGAACTTGCGATAAATGTGAGATTCTTTTTCCAACTTGTGCAACTTGTACGTTACACAATTGATTTTTCTACCAAATTTACCCCTTTCTAATTTTAAAATCCTACCGGCAAAAAATCAATGTCAGAGCATCCTCAACGGAGACATCCATTTTTCGATATTTAAATGGGTCTCAGTCTCACGTGTACAAGTCATTCACTTATAATTTTTTAATAATAGTACATAAGTAACTCTTGATCCCTCCAACCTAGCACCTACAAATATCTTAAATGAAACTCATTAATCATCTATCAATAACCTTATAGTGTTACATTTCAATACTTTAATATCTAAAACGTAGCTCCCACTTAAGATTGGAGGTCCCCATCGAGACTCGTTCCCATTATCCCAAAATATTTTTTTCCCACTTGGGTACCTCATTGGTACCAAGTCTTAAAATGGAGAGATATCTCCATTGGGGATGGTCTTACACATATGAATTTTAGAATCCAATCTCAATGTGTCCTATACACCATTCAAACCCCTCGTGGCAAAATATAATTTCAATATTTTTGAACACATTCAGATTTTAAAATTTGAATATGTAAAATGTATTTTTTAGGACTTTTACATATCTGGATTTTAAAAATCAAATGTATAAGAGTCCTAAAAAATGCATTGTATTATATTGTATTGTATATGATGCTATCGAGAAACTAAAATAATTGGCATATGTATTGTTTTGCTCGTATTCTATGATTCATATCTGTTTTGGACCGGCTAGAACGCCCAATCCCATAAAGCCATGTGAAAGACATAACGCCCTGAGTGAACACGCTAGTTCCAGTATGTACCACCGCACTGAAACACGCCTTCCTGCACCGTACATGTGGCCTTCAACGAGTCGTCGATGAGGCGTTGCGTTTCACAGAAGCCGTTAGTGCCTTCTCCTATATAAAGGTGACTCAACGTCACCTTCAAGATACAATTCTTTTTCCACGCATTTTTATACATTCAACCTCCTTTCCCACACTGAATCAAGTGTTGGAATGTTCATGTACATGCATACACATTTCGCTCTACCATGAAGACCGCACCACCTCCGTGCCGGAACACCACACATTGATGTTACTTCTACATGATCATTAACAAATAGATCAATATCTATAAAGCATTATCATGCAACTGAATTAATTGTCGTATGTATGTATTGTTTTGTTCATGCATGTAGAGAGGAAAACACATCTTTTGATGAAAGATGGATAAGGGAGCTCATTTGATGGAACATGCTTATGTGGTGCTCTTTAAATCTGTCTTGTTTCTGTTACCATTATAAAGTCAAGGTGAAAAACTTATGAAATTGAGAAGATTAAATTGAGCTCTAAACTTATGTTAATATAGTACTTCGTCCGTTTTAAATTAGGTGTCTAGTGAGTTTTACATTTGTGCAAGCTTGTACCCTTTAGCCGCGGACCTCAATAATAAAATCACTTGAGGTACTAGACAAAAAAAAATAAAAAAAATCACTTGGGGTAAGTATATTCATTGTGATTGTTTTTTAATGTTTGTTTTTTAATTCAGTTTAAGTTCTAACAAACAACAAGACACGTTGTGTCAAATGAGAAAGAGCAAACCCGTCTCAAATGCGAAAGTCAAAAGACTAAAAACTCAAACCTATACTTTCTTTCTTTGGAGGATTTGGTGGTAATGAGAGCAACGAGTATGATTCTCTTTTATTTGAGTTAATTAAATTACTAATTCTTATAAATAATTAGAATTTTATTTTTAATCCCATAAAAAAACTTTTTTGTAGTCTTTATAATATTTTCGTTAGTATTTTTAAGGATGAAAGATGTTGACCGAAAACTTTACAAAGATTAAAAATGTTAAAAGAAAATTTAACAAAAATTTAAAATATTGACGAATATATTTTAATAAAAGGTTTTTCTATCATGTACAAATTTGCATATGTTAAAAAGTTTAAAATAATAACTTTATGGCGGAACTTGTTCGTTTTATGTTAAATATGTAACTTTTTAATAAAGTATTGTTGTTTTTCAATAAAAATTAAACCCTCTTTAATAAAAATTTACTAATTATTTTTTATTTTAAAACCAGAAAAGTTATAAAATCAAGAAGAATCTTATTCTATTTTAAAAGAATCTTATCTTATCCAATATATTTGTATGGATTCAACTGACAGGAGGAGGGAAGACAAATCTTAATACAATAACAAATGGATTGAAACTGACATGTATATTGGTAGATGAGAGGTGACATTTTAATTGAATAAAATAACATTTTGATTCTTAAAATATTTGCAACCACACTAAAAATAAAGTTCTTTAATTCAATTTTTAAACACAATGGTCTCTCCTCTAATTCTCTCATTTTTGGAGGGATAGCCATATTTGACATTTCCCTAAATAAAATAAAAAAGTTGATATCCTATGTTAAAATCACTCCATCAAACCGAAAAAGCATAACCTTCAAAATTAGAAAATTAATAAAACCATAGAACCAAGCCATTCTAGATAGTTGAACAACAATTCCTTTACACACACAAAAGAGTCAACGCCTCCCTAATCTACTTTTTCTATTACTCCCTTTAGTAACAAAGAAAAGATGCAAATCATAAACAATCAGAAAAGAAAGAGTACAAAGCAGAGTAATTAGCGGGGTACTCAGTACTCTCTATTCATCATTAATAATTAAGATAAGGATTAGAAACACAAACTTATAATTCTTTCTTTGCTTGCAATAGCAGCAAATGAACACTTTACCACTCAATTTTCACTTCAATTCCAATCATGCCCTTCCCTACCTCTTCCTCCTCCTCTTCATCCTCCTTTCTCCGCCACCGTCAACGGCGCAGATTCCGAATTCATTGCCACCACCACCACCACCAGACAAAATCACCACTCTCAAATTCGACAAATCCATGGCAATTGTGCTTATCATCCTAATCGGTGTGTTTCTCATCCTCGGTTTTCTCTCAGTCTACACACGCCAGTGCGCTGAACAGAGAATGAGAGGAAGATTCGATTTATCAATTCCCATCGCCGGAAGTCACCGGAGACACCGTGGACTTGAGACGGAAATCATAGAAACGTTTCCGACTTTCGTTTACTCCACCGTGAAAGGACTAAAAATTGGAAGAGCTACACTAGAATGCGCCGTGTGCTTAAACGAGTTTCAAGACGATGAAACGCTGCGTTTGATTCCGAATTGTAGCCACGTGTTTCATTCTCAATGTGTTGATGCTTGGCTTGTTAATCACTCCACGTGTCCCGTTTGTCGGGCCAATTTGATTCCCAAACCCGGTGACACTTCCTTTACTTCAATCCAAATCCTGGATTCAAGTTTATCCGATTCTGATGACCCGACCCGAATTAGTCCTAACAGAGGTCCAGGTAATGCACTAACATCTCGTTCTCCATCTCCTAAGGTGAATTATTCTGTTACACCGAACCGGGCTCGACCGGTTCGATCAAGTTCAACCGGGTTTAAAATTGGGAACTGGGTTCCGTTTCCACGGTCACATTCAACGGGTCATTCACTAGTTCAAGAAGGAGAGAATCACGAGCGGTTCACTTTGAGATTACCAGAGGAAGTGCGGAACCGGTTGGTGGGTTCAACTCCTAGCCGGGTTACAAGTTGTGGTGTTAGTTTTACTGGGGAGGGTAGTGGGAGGAGGGGTTATAGAACGAGAAGTGTGGGAAGTAGTGCTAATGCTAGGAGCTATGATTGGTTTAACCGGCCGGACCGGAGGGGATTCTCTTGGACTCCGCCGTTTATGGGCCGAACCGGTTCGAGTTGGTCGAAGAATAAGTCACCTGGGAAAATGGATGATGTTGGAGAACGGTCTTCTGATCGGTTGTTTGAAGGCAATCGGGTTTAGTTGTGTAGGTTTTGTTTCATGAAAGTTTAAAAAATTCAAATAGAATTATAGTTTCACATTGCTTTTTATTTTACTTTTTCTTTTCAAAATATACCGTGGAAATACAGATGAAGATTGTGTTCATAGAAACAGATTGTGTTTGTTTATTTAATTTAATTTAATGTAATGTGGAATTACGAAAGGGGATATAATTTGATCCGGAATGAAGTTTTTTTCTAATTAATTGAATGACGTTTATAGTATTTGTTTTAGTTGTTGGATTTATCCTTTTATCAGTTTCATCGCTTTCATGTAAATTGACTATTGGCTAAATGATTTCCAAAAAGAAAACTTCAAACGATAACATAATATATTTTGGGATATACAAGAAAGCTAGAATGTCACTATACCCTCTTTTATTTATTGGTTTACTTGTATTGTTTTTGTGGGTTAGCATTTGTTCTAGAACACGTATTTTGTCATGGGGTTTAATTATTATTGTTTGGTCTTAAATCTCATTCCAAGGAAAGGACATATTAATTTTTAGAATGTTACTAGGAAGTCATTGAGGTTTGATTAAGAATCATTCCGGTCAGCGATCATATTTGAACATTTCTATGAATTCTATGGTGGAAGAAGTGCAACACGAATACTTCAATGTCTACTATTTTTGCCTGAACACGCTTAATTGAGGAGGTCGAGGTCGGCTCGCTAATGGATAACCATGGTGAGCTGCGTATTGGAGAGGGAATGGATGGGGTTGGAGTTTGAAGGGTGGTTGGGGGGTCCAATGGGGAGCGGTTGGGGATGTTAAATAATATCAAGCCGGCCGGCCAGTTTGTAAAAGAAAACTATAGGTTCACCAACTGTCAATCCAATTAAGAACATATATTCATAAGGGCAAGACTGGTAGAGGCAGCACTTCCAATCCATTAGTGTCTCTAAGAGGTGCATGACATTTTCTCTTGTTGGATTGTCAAATAAGTGCTTCAATCCTTTCAACCAAGCCAACAAATACTGCTCATTTACTATCTCCATTCTCCAACGACAAACAACCTGGAACAGAACAGCTAACAATATACTAATCATAACCAATCTGTAAATTAGAATCGGTCATACTGACTAAAGAACACGCCACTACATTAATGCTCTAATGCATTTATCTTTGCCAATGCAAAGAATATTACTCAAAACTTGAACGTATAGGTCACTTAAACTCTTCACATTCTACTGTTTTGAATTGATATCTGGTATGCAAACTATTATGTGCCATCAATGAATCAAGAGTATTAAAAAAGTTGGGATCAAAGATAAAACTCTAATGTCAACAATGTCATGACTCATGTCAAAACAATTAGCTGGAAATTTTTGGATGCTATCGTTGTGAACTAACGATCTTTTGTTAATTTACAACAACAACCAAGTCTTATCCAACTAAGTCTTTTGTTAATTTATTTCATTAAAATAATTTTTACATCGGATGGAAATCATTTGTTAATGTGATTTCAATAAATTAAAAAAGGCCTCCACGACCTAACCATAAGTTATTTCTTTGCTTTGGTCAAGTTTGAATAAACAAAAGCTTGGTCTTGTATAAGAGTTGCACCTCATGTCTGTTGCATGTGGGTTTGGCAATAACTATTAGTTTTAAGTAAATTTGATCTAAATATTTTGCAGAACCAACCTCTGAATTAATGTGCTGTGCTACTCAGTTCATCAATCAGATGAAGTCCAATAGAACATCAGTTTGTCCTTCCAAAGGCAAAAGGAGAAAAAAAAAGTGCTTCACAATTAACCTTTTTAAAAAAATAATAACCTCTAATGCAGAACACACAGATAATGAATGTAGTTTCTCCCTTTTTGTGCCACTAACTCTCTTCGTAGCAAGAAAAAAAAGGGAATAAAAGAACTATTGTAGTACTAGTAACACTCTCTTTCTTGGTGTCGTTTAACTTGGGAAAGGAATCTTTTTCCCACCATATGAAAGTTCCTTTACCCAGGACATGCTTTGGTCCCTTAACTTATTTTTGGATTTTATTTTGGTCGCCTAATTTTAAACTGTCTCAATTTGGTCCCATAACTCTTCTTTCGTTTACCATTTTGGTCCTCTCCATTAGTTTTTAACCTTAAATGTTTAAGGTGAACCAACTTTGTAGGTGGTATACCATAGACTTTATTAAATATTTTAATTTTAACCGTTTGATTTTTTTTAAATGAAGATTGTTAGATCATGGAAGGATCTATTGTAGCTTATAATGAACCACAACCACCTAATTCTTCATCTTCTTCCCCTACCAATCTTCTTCATTTGCATCTTTATTCATCTTCATCTTAAACAAAAACCCCGAAAAAAAAATATTGCAAAAAAAACATAAATCAAAACATTCAATCTTCATACAAGACAAGATCGTAACTAAAATCAAGATAAAAAAACTAGATTGATTTAAGTTCTTCAATTTCGTAACCGAAGGAGCTTCTTCCCACATACCCTATCTCCATTTTCAACATTCTCAAATCCTACATATTTTCACTTAGAAACACGCTCAAAGCCAAAACCAAACCCACCTTACCCCACTGGAATCTCAAGATCAGAACAGAGAGAAGAACAAACGCAGAATGGAATGGAGATTTCACCTTCACCGACGCCGGATTGAACAGAACAATGGAGGAAGTTGAGAATAGGAACAAGAAGAAGATGTGAGAGACACGAACAACGGCGGTTATTTGATGTTGTTGCTCCGGCAGTTTTGTAACAAACATATCTACTTTCAATTTCAATTTCCATTTTTAGGGTGCTTCATCATCATCTTTCAATTTCGATTTTCAACCCTTTTTTGCAAACCAATTTCGATTTTGATTTTTATCATCATCATCAGTTTTCAATTTCGATTATGGGCTGTGTTTAATTTCTGGGTCGTGTTCATTTCGATCAATTTTTGAGTTGTATATGCTTCGTTTGTGTTCAATTTTTGGGATGTTTGAATTTTGTTCTTGTGCGATGTTGAAGATGGGGGAAGAAGATGAAAAAAGGGAAGAAAAAATTATGTGTTTACGGTGAGTTATTTGTATTAATTGTGTTGTTGGTGGCTCTAATTGAGGAAGAAATTGACTTGGGTTTAAAATTTGCTAATAAGTGGAAGAATGGGGAAGGAGAAGAAGAATAAGAAAAAAATAGGTACGGGTGGTCCACTGTAATATAGTATAGACATGCAATCGAACGGTTATAATCATATAAAAAATATTAGACATCAAAAAATTAATGGAGACGACCAAAATGGTAAACGACAGAAGAGTTATGAGACCAAATTGAAATAGTTTAAAGTTAAGGACCAAATGAAATCTAAAAATAAGTTAAGGGACTGTATCAAGCCTTTAATGTTTGTATCATTACTACTGCACCCCCCTCCCATTTTCTCACAACAGCACAAAACTCTATTACATCTTATCCTGCATCAGTAGTTTCTGTCTCTCCTCTCTCTCATTAATTATGAATTTTTTTCCTTCATTAGCAAACACAATCCAAGAACACAATCTGGAAAAAATGTGGATATAATAATGTTTTCAAATAATTACAAAATCAACACCTAATTCTTTGTCTCTTACTTTCCCAAATTGAGTAAAGTTGTGAATAAGTGCTTCTTGAATTTGAGTTACCCAGATTTTTCTTTTTCAACAAGAACTCGTTAATTAAGGTTTTCTACATCTATTATCTCTACCTAAGTTCTTTTTTTATTTCTATGGTGATTGCCTAAGCTATTTTTAAACTGTTCACTAAAAGTTTTTTTTTTTATTTTCTTCAGGTTATAAAAAAAAAAACTTTGTAGAACAAACTTTAAATCTTGCTCTTTCTTTCACATTCTGACATAATTATAAAATAGGTTTTTGGAACAAAAAAGAAAATGGAAAGAAAAAAAGAATGGGTTTTGGTGCTAAATTGTCAATTGTTGTCACTAAGAACAATGACAAATTCAACAGGAAGTGGGGACGACATGCACATATTTTTTGTGTGGTTTTGGATCTTAATTTTGTACAAATATTTCTGGGTTGCTCTAAGAAAAAAAAAATCTCATTGAAATCAAACATTGAACATTTAGGATTATGTTATTTTAAATTTAGATTATAAGTTTTCAATTCCATTGCACATGATTGTAGTTAAGGGATGATGAGTGATTTTACAATTTTCTTCATTTTCACACGGTGAAGATGATGATTGAGAGAAAGCAGATGGAGAAAAAGACATTGTACAAAAGTCCAACACTAATTGGCATAAACCCATGATTTATTGCAAAAATTTGAATAGTTAATCAAATGTGATATGGTTATTTAATTATGAGGTGGGGTCAATTTTTTGTTCCATAGATGCCATCAAAAAGTTAATTCAATTAGCAGGTAACAAATCTCAGCCGTCAAAATAAAAAAGTAATATATTTATGGTTTTGCTTTGACTTTCTTATTATGGGAAAAAATTCCCCTTTTCTCATACTAAATCCCACCTTCTTTTTTATATTATCTAATATTTACTCTTTTATTGAGCTAAACTTATGTGCGTTTCATATTTTATATTGGATTCATTTTCAAAGCGTGAAATTCATATAAGTTTCACTCAATAAAAAAATTAATGTTAACGAGAGTGTTATAAGCAAATTGGCAATATCATCTCTCAATATGTTATACATATTTTTTTTTAATAAAAAAAACTCAATTTTTTTAGATCATCTACGATGGAGGTTTTTACTCCCATTAACACTCTTATAAATAGATACCCCATTGTAACATCTAAAAATTTATAGATATTCTTTCTCTTCTATTATTTATGGATCCATATGCACAATTATTTGTCAAAATAATTTTCTCCTGTTATATTATTTTAATATTAAAAAATAAATAAAAAGAATTGATATAAGTGTTTGTTTGACCAACGTTAATTTTCATTTTCAATTGAATGGCATTTTTTCACTACAACAACATATATGCCCTTCCGGGCAAAAAAACAAAATCATATAGTGCGTTGTTGTTTGATTATAGCAAAAAAATAAGCATTTTTTCAAAGTATAGATAAAATTGAGAAAAAAAGGTTCATTTTTATAATTTTTTATTGGATTAATTTTATATTTAAAAATTAGATAATCATTGTTAAATTTTAAAGATATAGAGTTGTTGTTGGGATATATTTACTTATTTTTTTAAGGTTATGATGTTAAATAGTTATTAAATATTAGTTATAAAACGAGTGACGTATACATAAATGATACAATTAACCGATCAAATAGGGTAGTACATTGTAGATGTTCTTATATAGATGACCAAAAAGTATAAAACTAGATTTAAGACAAATGTGAATAATTTGTTTTGGTGTACCATAGATTAAATAATTAGGTTTGATCCTAAAATTTTATGCAAACTATCCTAACTCCTCACCAATTACAGTGCTTTGAAGGCAACGAATTGAATAAAGGTAAAAATGTCAATTTTAATTTTTGAAGATTAAGTCACAATTAGTACCAAAATGGTGCAAAATATTTTTCTTTTTTTTTCGTTTAATAAAAATTTAGGGGAGGGGATGGTGTCTCATTTCAAGACATGAAAGATTTTAAGATTCAAAAAATGCTTTTTAGACATTAACAAGTGATGTTAACGAGTGTTCTCGAAATATTCTTTAATTAAGACCTTAGAATAGTAAGTTTTTGTGAAAATTTATACATTCAATATATTGAAAATTGAATTGTTTGACCATTTTAAAAAATACTCACTCTGTCTTTAAATTATAGTCGTTTAAGATTTGTGCACGATTATTAAGGAAATGATTGATTGTGTTGATTTCAATGGTGAAATTAATATCATTTATTCAAATATCCCTATTAATTGTAGTTAAGTTGAATGAAATTCAATAAAATAAGGGTATAATAATGAAAAAAATAACAAATGTTGCATTGGTATTCTAAAGTGACAATTATTTTAAGAGGAAAAAAATATTAAAGAGACTATTATTGTGAGACGAAGGATGTATTTTTTAATTTAAAAGACTTAAAGAGTGTTCGAAGAACACTTGTTAACAAAATCTATAAAATATTTGTATAAACCTCCTTCTAAAAATACTAACGAGGCATAAACCCGAAAACATTCAGATTTAAGACGTGTCTTTTTACTCATAGAACAAATATTTTCAAGTGAAATCTCTATTTTATATTTTTAGCAACTAGTTTCTTAAATTAAAATAAACTTTGAAAATCAAATGTTAAAATTGCTTAAGTATAAGTCTAAGTCGGAAGAAATGGCTTGATCTTGCCTTTGCTTAGAAAAAAAAAGTCTAAGTCGGATGGATGAAAGGAGGAGAGACTTTAATGCCTAATGTGTTAAAAAGACATCACAAGTTAAATAAGATTTTGACTAGATTGTTTTTTGGTCACTTAACTATTTAGGAAGTATCGGTTTTGTTTCCTAACTAGAATTTGATTTATTTTGGTCGCTTAACTTCTCTCAGTTACACATTTTGAAGCTTTCTGTTAGTTTTAATTCAAAAACGTTAGGTTTTCTTTATCTTTTTCTCCTCTTTTTCATCTTCATATCATCTCCATCAACATTTAACAACAAGAATCCCAGAAAAATTCCATAAGTAAATGAAGAAAACCTAACGTTTTTGAATTAAAACTAACGGAAAAGACCAAAATATATAACGAAGTGAAGTTATGGGACCAAAATAAATCAAATTTTAGTTAGAAGACTAAACTGATACTAATTAAATAGTTAAGGGACAAAAAAATAATTTAGCCTAAGATTTTATGATACAAGCAGGTATGTCGGTAAAATATGAACAGTTGTGTATCATAAGAACGTTGTGTTGGATGAGTGTAGAACTCACATATGAGATAAGATTATGAATGATAGCAATAGAGCAGGAATGTCACCAATACAAAATTATTGTATCCGACTTACGTGGATTAGAAACTTGTGGATGACACATGCTTATATGTATAGAGGAGAGTAGTCTGATTGCTACAGGTTGATAAAATCTAAACAAAACATATGGAGAAACTAAAACATACAGTACTCCTTAAAAGGTCAATGATTAGAATAAAATAGCAATTTAAAAGAGTTAATTAAATGTAGTACTACTACTTTTCCCTACAAAAAGATGTACTACTACTAATTATTATAGCAAAAAGAAATTCCTCCCTCTTCTTCTAGCCGATTTGGGTCCTTTTGATTGTCCACGTATAGAATACTCCATCCGTCTTTTAATATAACTCCTCTTTTGTTTTTTTTTGTCCTTAAATATAATTTCCTTTTCAAATTACAACACACATTAATTATTTTTTTTCATAGATATCTTTATTTAATACTACTACTAATTCTAAAAGTACAATAAATTGACTTTTCACTTTATCTCTTTAATGAGGTTAATTTTGTAAAATTGTACTATAAAACAGACACATTAA
>Ga0099826_10002054_pt1 | contig 12719 bp, 3 predicted proteins | sample Mtrugardesep15_FD_76830 | JGI IMG/M metagenome (GOLD analysis project Ga0099826, IMG submission 76830) | Root nodule microbial communities of legume samples collected from California, USA - M. trunc garden sep15 | ecosystem: Host-associated > Plants > Roots > Nodule | place: USA: California...
ATTGTGATTAATAACTAGTAATCCCCACCGTATGGTAACTACATCCGCAAAACACAATCAAATTTAATCAAGAAGGATATAATTATTTGTTGAATCCAATAGAATTTTTTTTATTCGATTAAAGATCAAATTGAATCAGTTGTATTACTTATTCATAGAGATTATCTAGAATTTTAATATCCAATTATGCTATCGACTAAATCATAATGGTATAAGCTAACTACGTATGTGTGGATTGATTATTCTTTGAAATTCACAGAGTAACCATGGATCACCGAATTTCAATATTCATGTTTTCTAAGCCAATTCTAAAAAGTTGAAGGAATATACAGAATCGTAGGTGCCGATTGGCAACCAGTAGCCACAGTCAGTATGATTTATTCAATGTCTTTTTCATTGATTGAGTTGAGTATTGAGATAAAGGCTTACGACATGTTTTGGACAGTACACCGATTATTTTAGGATTGAAATTTTTGCATCGGTGCTGGGTTATTTAGGAAGAAGATGCTGAGTTGATTAGGAATCAAATAACTTTAGGGTAGGTATTATTAGTAATTAATCACAACCATTAATTTATATTAAATCAAGGGTCATGACTTAAATCAAGGGTCATTAATTTATATATATGACTCATGATCGGTTGACACCCGGTGTCAATGAATTCGTTGACACCAAATATTAACCGTTGATTTAGTTTGATTAAAAGTTTATATTTGTTCAATTAAAATTATCATGTGACCATATCTTTAGAGATTTCCATGCCATAAATATTCCTAATTAATTTTTGGAATAATAGAATATTCCTAATTAAATCTATTGGTTTTCCTCTCTTCTCCCCGTTGGTCATCTTTCTCAAAAATTACTTGTTCATTTTATCAAGAACATACATATTAAAATTACTTGTTCATATGCATCTTATCACCTCGTTGCAATTCACATTGTGATCTTATTGTATTCATTAAGAACAACAAATTAAAAAAATCAGACTTGATCCCCTTATTGCAATTTCGTGATGGTGGATTACAACTTTGTCAACAAAATTCGATGTGGGGTCACCTCATTTTGTATTTGTGCTATCCAATTTTTTATTTTTTTTAGGAAGATGGGTTTATGTGGGTGAATGGATTTTCGATGGATTGTTGTTTATGAAGTTACAACGACAACATAGAAGAACCGGAAAATGGTTGAAAATATGAAATAGAATTAGAGGTGTTTTTGTAATTAGGAATATGTATTATTCTTGAAGAAAGATTATGAATATTTATGGCATCGGAATCTCAAAAGATATCGTTACATGATACTATTAATTGAACAAATATTTAGAATACTTGATTTCCACAAAAAAATAAAAATACTTTCACACGCAGTTGTGCACGGAGGATACTTGATTTACGTAACAAAAAAGAATGTAAAATACAATGTGTGTGTATGTTGTGTTATTAAATTAAATTGAATAATTAGTTCATAAAAAATATAATTTATTGATATAAACAAAAAATATTTAAACTAACTACATGAAAACAATCACATTATGTGATAATTACAAAATCTATATCAATATGAACATTATTATAACTAACAATATACTTTTTTTATTTTGCTAATGCGTATAAACTACGAATAATAGTTCTTTTTATAAAAATTTAATTAAAATTATTTTGATTTTGATTAAAACTATAGGTATGGATAAAATATATTTTGCACTTTCATATTGTAAAAGACTATATTGTCTTTTCTTTCAAAAATAAAATAAAAATAACAACAATAAAATATAACAAATATAATATAAATTTTTATCTTTTTAAATGACACCAACATAATAACATTCTTATAGTCAAATTTATTTAAAAGTATAGTTGAAAGCGAAAAAACCAACGCAAAACCTTACATTCTCTTTATATATCGAATATATAAATAAAAGGATCGAAAAAACTATAAAATATAGGATGAATCCTCCCTATATTTTGAATTTGAAGCAATCTAGTTCAACTATCAACTTTTCACATGTCTTCTCCATTGTTGAAAATCATCTTTAATCACTTTTCAGCGCTTCATGGCAACACTTGTACTCATGCACATCAGTTTCGTGGTCTTGGAGGATTCTCCAAAAACTTTAGGAAGGCGTTTACCATTATTTGGATCTCGGTTCTATTTGTTATTTGGAAAGATCGTAACAGAAGGATTTTCCACAACAAGTTGGACCAGCTTGTGACTCTTGCTGAAAAGGTTAAACTCCTAACGTTTTGGTGGTTGAAATCGCACTACGTTTTGTTCGATTTTGATTACATTGAACGGAGATTGAAGCCTTTATTTTGTCTTCAAGTGATTGTGTAGTTACTTGCTTGTCTTATTTTTCATGACTTGTCGTGGATGAACATTTGTGTAAGTTTAACTTTGCAGTTCTCTTAAGCATTCCTTGTGCTTGAGAGGTTGTTTGTTGCTTTAATATAATTTTATTAGTTTCTTCTTAAAAAAAAAATATTTTTAAAATCTTTCCGTACCCCTACTCACCCTCCGTACCTCTAATTTTTTTTTAGTGAAGTGGTGTTAAGCCTTTCTACATTTGAGGTTTTTTTCTTCTTCTTCTTCTTTTTATTTATTTTTTAGTTAGGGCAAAAGCCCTTCTTCTTCTTCATCTTGCAGTATTTGATGTTTCTAGGGAGTTATTGCAATATTTGATGATCTTTGTTAACATTTATTATATGTCATAAAAAAAAAATGATAGATGCAATGACAAAATATATGTATCACGAAATTTTTTAGACAATGTATTTCTAACACCTTTTCTTTAATTACACACCATTACTTTCCTTGATTTCCGAGAAATAACAAATTTATTTGGCTGAGACATTTTCTTGATAAAAACTCTCTAGATATATAACAGTGTAAAAAAAAAAAAATAAGAATTTACTACTGTTTTTGTAAACATTGATTTTTTAGGCATATATTCACTTTTTTTTAAAAAAATATAAACCATTATTTACACTTAAATAGAAGATATATATTTAAAATCGTTTAATAACATCACACTTTTTTTCTTATTAAAAAAAAAACTATCTCACTTTTTTATTTTGAAGGCGATTATCTCACTTTCTTATTTTGCACAAATAAGAAAACTATAAATCCCTCTCAACCAAAAAAAAAAGAAAAGAAGACTATAAATCAGTACTAAGAAAAGTTAAAATAGGATAAAACATTTTACAGACACAAATAGGTAAAAACTTCGTAGAGATTGGTCATATGCAATTATAGATGCAGTGAATTATACAATAAGCTGGTTTATTCCCTAAAAAAAAAACTGGTTTATTAGGGGGGATTATGTTGGTTTGTTTGCAACACTTTACCATATTATTATTTTTTTGAAAGAAACACTTTGCCACATTATTCAATTTAATCTTTTAAATATCGCTATCTCTTTTATGTATTACTTAAAATATATATAAAAAGTATATCTGAAGTACATGAAAATTATTTTATTTAATCACTAATATATATTAAAATTTATTTCATCAGTCTCTAGTATAACATTAAAGACTAACTTGAATTTTTTTTATATGCTTTAGGAACTATGTACTCATTATTTTTATACATTTAAAGACGAAATAAGATGTTTGGATTCAATATTTTCCATTCAATCAATGCAGTGCTATCGACCAAAGGATAGTCGCTTTACAGTACAGAACCAATAATAACCAAGTACTAATTTCTCCCTAAAAAAAAAAAGTACTAATTTTTAATTAATTAGTCCCTACACATCATAAGCATGTTTTATATCTAAAAACGGGTTTCATACAATGTCCATTTAAAGGAAAATATATCATTAAACACATCCTTATATTTTAGTAGGACCTAACTTTATCCCCTCAAACATACATGATTTAGGAAGTATACTTTCATACGGAAAAAAGAAATGTATTTTTATGTTTGAAAGTATACTTCTAAATGACATAAAAACTTATGTCTTTTTCAAATGTAAAGTTCAGAGTTGAGGGGTGGAAAAAGTTGGACCTTTTAGTATGATCAATCAATTTCTAGCAGCAAATGGTGCATTTGACAAGCCCATTTTCATTGCACTCATGACATCTATGGAAACATTCATTGTTGGTGCTGTCAGTGTCACCATTGTTGACGAAGACTTTGCAACTTCCACAACAAGTTGAACAAATAGTAAATCCCATGTTGCCACAACCAATACAAAGACAATCACTAGAAACAACAGTTGGTGTTCCTTCCAATATCTTTCCAAGCCAACCCATTTCATGCAAACCAAACACTTCATCAGCTCCACCAATGTACCTTCCTTTGATAAAAAGCTTTGGAGGAATCACTTTCTCTCCCAATATATTCCACAATTCTTCTCTATATTCCAAGTCCAGAGACACATCCCTTTCATGATACATTACTCTTAAACTTCTCAACAAGAAACGGATTGTGTTGCAATCTTGAAATGTTTTCCTTATTCCTCTCAAACTTGTTGTGTAAAGAATGATTGAATTGCTTCCACCTGGTGGACACTTTTCTTCAAAATCTTTAAGAGATGGATAACCTTTGATGCATGCTACTTGTTTTGTTGTAGCTAATTTGAAATTGAATTCTTGTTCCTCAAAATGATGTATCTCATCATCATTTTCCTCCGTTCGGTCGAGGCTAAACTCTAGCTCAGTAAGGTTATTTACTGTTCCGGAATGGGCCGAGGTCCACCTCGAATCATTTACTTTGTGGTCGTCGAAGAACGGTGAAGTAGGGCATTTTTGGATGCAGAACATATCTGGGGTGTTGAGTTGAAGAATAAGGCTTTGTTTGGAATTGGTTTTGGTTGGGAAGAGTTGCAATTTTCTAAGAAAGTTGCTTCTCATTCCTTTCATGCTATCTTCAAAAATAATAATTGATGGCTGCTACTACTACACTACACATGCTACGATCCACTTAAATAGTGAGGAAAAGAAAGAGGGTGAGGTTTTGAGAATGACTTGTATGGAGGATTGTGAGTAGATTAATTAAGAGCTAGAATTTGGTTGGAGATAAGTTTTCTCTTTTAGTTTCTATTGACTATATAAAGTAGAAAATGAAAGGCTTTGTTGTGTTGAGTTGCTTTATCAAAATTCAAAAGTCATTTTGAATGATCACTGCATGGTGTGGGGGCAAAAGCTATACCCACTATCCATCTTCTTTTATCATATTAGAGGACTGACACTTTACCCACCATTTGGTGGTGCCTCAATCATGGTATTGTACAAAGTATCTATATGATTGATATATGTGATTAATGTGACATATGTAAATTTAAAAGTAGTCAAAATATATCATGCTATAAATCGTTTAACCTAATTCTATACAATGGACGAGAGATGTGCGTACAATATGAGAAAGAGATGCATATGTAGCATAAATGACCAATCCCTTTCATGCAAGATCATTAATAAAACGAAGACATGTGTTTATTTAATGGAATAAGTGGGAAATAATAGTAACAATATACACATCATAAGACTTAAAGATCTATGAGACCAAAGAAAACCATAGAGAATTAATCTGATACAATTAAATGACTTAATGGATGGTATAATGTATCTTGCTTAAAAAGTATGAAGTGGATGAATTTGCATCATTAATTTGATGGGTGAACTAACTAACTATATCCTTATAGTATAAATTTATTGGCACATGACTTAGTTGGTTCGATACCGATATATATAAGTGGGGTGTCCTTGAACCGCACCTATTTGTTTGCTATATGTGGAGAAAACATATAGTGCCGATGGTCATGATTAGACACCCTTTATGTAAATGTCAAGTCCTCATTGGTCAAATGTGGGATCACTTGGGATAAATGTGGAACATGCTATGCCTTTGTTGGGAACACAAGTAAGAAGACACTTGTATACCTCCATATTCACTCATCATAAATTGAAGTAATTTGATAATTGACATAGTAGATTTTATTTAAGTAATTCAATCCAATGTGGGTTGCACCATTTGCATAAGGACAAATGTTTGTAATTTTTTTAGACCATTATAGAGCTTTTATATTCTAAGGAATTAATACCACAAGGTTTAGCGCAAAATAATTGATATATAATGTGAACAAGGGTCGCACATCTCAGAGTATCGAGCTCGACTCCTAATAATCATAAACGAATATCTGTAAGCATAAAGTTTGGAGTACAGTAAACTTGAACCTAATAAGATTAGGTTTACAAATTCTTCTAATAATTTTCATTCCCTCATATTAACTCCGAATATTCTATAAGATATTCAATCACCGCCATTATATTCCAAAATCCTTGTCTTGATTTCATCCCTTTCATGCAAATTAAAGTTTACAGTACATATAAGAGAATCTTTTCCATATATATCCTTCTATCCGCAATCAAATGCAGTTATCACGCACATAAAAGTGCCATACTGGAACGATAAAAAAAACTGTTGTAACCAAAATTAAAGAAAAAAACACTATAGATAGGATTACAAGTTGCAACCGATTATATTATGTTATGTCCATTCCCAAAAAGTGTATCATTTCCCCACCAAACATAATGTTAAAAGTTGAAACACATTTGTGGCTAAACACAGATACCCTTTACATCTAAGTATGTCGTTCAGAAATAGGTAGGTGCTTAAGCTTGGATGCAAATGAACCAAACACTTTGAATTCAATTCATATTGATACTCATATTACAAGTGCTTGCCAACTTTTCGATGCTTCCTGTCTTACGGCTTCAAAGTCTAGTCCTTGTGCCATGTTTATTATATGCAACAATATGCCATGACGGTTGGGGAGTCTTCCGAGGACCGAAAGCCATATCGAGTCAATGTTTCAGGATCGCCAAGAGACTAGAATAACACATCTATACCAAAAACTTTAGAGCATTGATAATATGGGATCAATCTCTCTTATATATCTAATATTTAGCAAATTCATAATTGATGCGGGTTCAATTAATTCCCTCTAAACCAATCAACAGTAAACCATATACATAACAATTAATAACTATGCACCGTATATATATAGGTATTAAAAAAATTATACTTATCTGAGGTAGACCTCAAACGACGACGGGAGTGGTGGAAGTGGGCCGGACGGCGGTGGCAGAGGTCTTCCGTGGATGGTGTTATTGCTACAAACACCTAAACGCTCAAGAAAACACATTATTGAGGTAAAAGGTAGGTGAATGATGTGTGCCATTCCCTTTAGTGACTTGCGCTAATTCATCTGTGTAAAGTCCCTTTTGGATGGGACTGGAACCAGTCCAGAACATACAAACATTCAAATATATTTTATGGTGATATGTCATGAAGTTATTTTTTTAAATATATCCATTTTGTATAGTAATTAATTTTTTTTATTAAAATAATATACATCATTTATGTTACTGACCGCGATTGCTTGAAGTCTTTGTTCACATAATTAATCTAAACCGTCGATCTAAATCAGACGGTGAGAGCAGTTAGAGCCAGGAAATCAATCCAATTGTCACATATAAACGCTTACAAATAACTATCCAAATGTATGCAAAAGAAGGAATACTTTACCTTTGTCCCACAACTCCAACTTCAGAGTTAGAAGATTATGACCATGCTTGATCAGTGTATATACAAATAACTAATGGAGTACGAAGTTTGTATTAATGTTTAATTTCCACAAAGTACAAGTAATATATTTTTTATTTGCTTATAACTACAACTTCTGGTCATATTTTTCTCTCTAAAAAAAAAAAAACTTCTGGTCATATTGAAGTGTTGACCTATACAAGGAACCAAATATTAAATTTAAGTGGTTCCTTTGCAGTTTGTACAAATAATTTATTTATTGAAACAGAATCTGAATATGTATGATAAATCACTCAGCTATCAGCCACAGTGGAAATAAACCCAATATTGAAATCAAATTCAATGCATGTCAACTCATGTTTGTTTCCATCAAGCATCTTCATCTTCAAAGAGTACGAACCCTGCAAATTTGATACAGATACAAGGTAAGAAACACGACAAATCAAAGTAACACACTATATACATTTAAACATGAAAAGAAAGACGTCAATCAAGATAACAATTATAGGATTCAATTTGTTGCGGGGTCTAATCTTAAGATCACAATAAGGCTATTGAGAAACATTGTAGCACCCAATTAAAGGAAAATTAAATTAATAGAAATATCGAATTTAGAATTAATAGAATGAAGAAATTGATTAGAATGAATGTGTGATCATTTTATATATTGATCCCTAAGGTATAAACCAACACATTCAACTAATTTTAACAAATCTCAAACTATCTCTAACAAAGTCATAACATTAATTTTTGAGGTCACAATAACAGTGTTCTCCAAGTTCCAGCTATCATAGAAGAAACAAGGTATGATGTTTCTTGTCAAAAGGTCATGTGTCTCACTATGTATGTGCCATCCAAAATATGACACATCAATCACCAGCTTCCCTCTTGATATTTCTTCACCTGAGTCATGAAATTGAAATGCTTGCATTAGATAACAGTGGGGCCCATTTGTTAATTTGGATAATTGGACTGCTTAGATCCTAAGCTCAATATCTACTATGCTTTATTTAATTAAATGTTTGCAAATATAACACAATAAAATCTAGCATACAAGATATACAATACCCGCAGTTGCAGAAATGCTGAATGTAGCAGGCTGACTTCTTGCAATTGGAGATGGGGAGATATTTCAACTCCTTTTCACCTTAACATTATAATCATCTCTCTCATCTGCACATAATTTAGGTCAAGATTTTTTATATAATGCAATTAAAACAAGAATATCAACCAATTAACAACTTCATCAATCGTTTTCCTATCCTATTAAGAAAATCCTTAATAGCTTTGAAACACCAAGAGTATCAAACCCTACTTTCATATAAAGCAAGCTCGTAAAGAATCTTAAAAATGTAGTCATGAAAAGACATGGAAAATAACTAAGAAAGGAATCTCATCTACACAATCTGGCTAACGCAATGTCTCAATATTGTGTTTAATTTTCGCCTTAGACCATCTCCAATGGGAGGGTCTTAAACATTTAAGGCCCGATATCTATTAAGTATCTTCATTAGAGAGAATCTTTTTCAGGATCTTATAAGACCCCCCAGCTTTAAACTGAACCCGCACTCTTTTAATATTAAAAAATTGAAATGTAATGATGTAAAGTTCTTGATAGTTGATTAGTGGACCCCATTTAAGAACTTTGTGTGAGATTTGGGTTGAAGGGATTGAATGCTTATTTGATACCACTATTAAAAAATTATAAATGAGTGATGTGTATGTGTAGGACCCATTTAAGTACCCAAAAATGGATGTCTCGATTGTGGGTGCTCTTATAATTTTTTTCTTCATAAAAGTAAACAAATAACTAGTTAGATAATGCATGTCATTAAGATTAGCATCTTTAGTTAATCACATAAGGAACTATTCTAGTTCGTGTTGATAAAAGAGGGACCGATTCCTTTTTCTTTTATTTTGGTTAAAGTGCTTAGTGAAAAATAAAAACAATTTTTTTTTTTACCTATAAAAACAATTTTTCTTTAAAACTTAAATCTTTGTAAAAGTTATACTTCATATGTTAAATATAAATATTTCATCGATTTTCTTTTAGAGTAATTATCACTTATGCATATTTTCTAAGCAGTTAGTTAGTTACGATATTCAAATTTGTCAAAAAAGTTACAAAATTCAAAATAATTTTAAAGTTTTTTCTAGAGATATAAAAGAAATAGTGTTTTACTCAGTTCTAAGTTCTTGATTTCAACATTTCATAAAATTAAAACCTTTTTCTTATAAATCTTTTTACAATAAAACAATACCGTCCAATTTTTTTTAAATGTGACATATAATTTTCTCATGTCATATTTAGTGAGTTCGAAGATTCATTGTGACTTGTGAGTCATATGTGTGGTGGTGAAATGAGTGAAGTTACTCCATTTCTCCACTAAACTTTCGTAAACAGGGTAATAATTAGGATATGTCGATTTAAAAAAATGGTTGAAAATCGCATCTCTCTAATCTATTTAGTGAGAATTTCTTTTGCACTCTTTATCCTTCTCGTGCATCCTCTCAAAACCAGAAAATACTCATAGATTTTCGGACTTTATAATTCAAGATGAGCATTTTTGCTATTTTTAAAGAGAAAATTTTAGCCATGGTCGTTTTAGCCAAAGAAAAACTCAGACAAACAACTTTTTTAGGATTTTTATCCAATCAAATTTTAAATTTTGAACATAAAACAAATGTTTCTACACATTTTGATTTTAGGATCCAAACACTTTTTTACATGTTTGGAATCCCTCCCGTGTCAAAAGTAAATTTCACAATTTTTTTTCATGTTTTTTTGGCTTAAGATGAGTTCGAAGCATGTAATAAAGATGTTCAAATCCTAAAATTTGAACTACTTGTTATATTCGGATTCTAAAATCCAAATCGGTGAAAATTCTGAAAAATGTAGTCTGCAACGGTTTAACTGTGGCCAATTTTTCAACTTTGAAAATGGTAAAAATACTCATTTTGAATTTTCAAAGGACGTGCGAGAAAGATGGAGGGTGCTATAAGAATTTCTCATTTATGAAATGTGTTGATTTCTAAGTGGATTTGCTAGTTGGCCCATAACCTTTTCTTGGATAGTTTATAAAATACATTAAGCAATAAAGTGAAAAACAAAATAAGCAAGCATTTCATTGTTAAAAAAATAAATAAATAAGCTATTCTTTCAGATGCTACAACGATTTACTCTTGTCAAATACAAGGACAACGGAGAAAACCGTACTTCAATTCACTTAAAATCTTTCACAACAGTAAACGTTTGAACTGATAATAAATTACCTTATAAATATTGTACAAGAAAAAAAAATACCTTATAAATATACTATTACAATAAGAATTTTTTTATTCAATTGACATAATTATAGAAGTCTAAATCTAGATAAGGTTGTGATCTGGCTCCAAAAGATGTCTTGGACAATAGAAGATACTCCATACCTAGAAAGAAACAATAACAGTGGTGCGAGATGTATTTATCTCAGTGAGCTCCCAGTTAGGGATAAAACATAGACCAGCACGGAAAAGATTATGGTCAAAAGGAAAGCTTCCTTATGATTATGAATAATATTTGTGTTTTATTTTTAATGCCTACATCTTCCGTCATTATTATAGCACAAATCAACATTTTAAATTCATTTAATTAATGATGTATATGAACTTTATATTATTTGATTTTCACAAGTACAAGTAATATATATAGTTCGTATTTTAACGATGGTAAGGACGATTGCTTCCATTACTGACCAGAAAGACACCAAATTCTCCTTTATGTACTTCAATGAGGTATAGGTAGAAAGAGCTCGCACGGAAAAATCTTCTGTATAAAGTTCGAAATAGTGAATTGTGGTAAAGTATACCGATGATCCTGTAAATGGTCATATAGTCATGATTTATTTAAAACTATAACTTCCGGTTAAATTGAAATGTTGAACTATAGTACGAGGAACCAAATATTAGATTTAAATGGTTCCTTTGCGGTTAGTAGAGATAATTTATTCATTGGAACTGAATCTGAATGTTAAATTCACTCAGCTATCAGCCATAGTGGAAAATGGAAATAGACCCAATATCAAAACCAAATTCAATGCATGTCAACTGATGTTTGTGTCCAACTTATTCTATTAGTGGCAAATATTAGAATTTATAAGTCGGTATATATTGATTCAATTGGTAAGAAGTCTATTCATACAACTTAACTTTAATGATATAGATTCAACTCTCGCTATCGATATGACGATCTCCTTATTGTCTAGTTTTGACAAAGTAAAATTAATTAAATTTGCAAAGTTTTATCCAATTGAATTTTGTCCAATTAGATTGGTGATGTTTGATCAACAAAAAAAGAAGTGATCTCACGATCGATATTAATCTATTTTTTTGCTCTCCATCCCCTCCAAAAAGAGAATATTACGCTATGTTTGGGGCTTTGAGAAAGGAATTAGAGAAAAATCTTTCATCTTATTTGAGAAAATACTTGTAAAGAATATAAGAGAATGTTTATGGAATAAAGGAAATAATTTGTAGATTTGGAGCAGTTTCTCATTTGATAAGAGAATCTTCAACCTTATGTTAAAATTGTACCTTTTTAAATCAGTTCACTTGTTATGAAATAGTTGAAATAATTTGTAGGTTTTGAGCTTTATAATTGTCTACATTTTTTTTTGAGAAGCTATAATTGATCACTATAAAAATGTAGTATAGTACAGCTGAAATCTACTAGTAATATAGTTTGCCTAACCCACCAACGCATAAACTGTTAATTAGTTGTTCTAATACATTAGATTAGATTAGATCACGAACGCTATGATATGTATCTGCCCACTTATTCTTCAGTGCCAGCATTGATCCGAAGAAATAAAGAAAGCAGAAGTTATTTATTGCTGGAGAAGATTCTAGCGCCGACTTGTCAATTTAAAAGCCTTATATTCTACAAGAGAATCTCTACATTTCACTAAAAAAATGTTAACGAGTGTCTCTGAGACATTCTTTAAACACCTAAAGTAGTAAAATTTTATGAAAGTTTATGCATATATTGCATTGAAAATTAAAATCTTTATTTTTTGAAAGAATAAAATGCTTAAAAAATACCCATAAGATACTCGTTAACAAAAAAAAAAAAACAGTCTATTGTAACATGACAAGGAATTTAGTACAAATTTATCATTCATTGATCACCA
>Ga0099826_10002055_pt1 | contig 12715 bp, 7 predicted proteins | sample Mtrugardesep15_FD_76830 | JGI IMG/M metagenome (GOLD analysis project Ga0099826, IMG submission 76830) | Root nodule microbial communities of legume samples collected from California, USA - M. trunc garden sep15 | ecosystem: Host-associated > Plants > Roots > Nodule | place: USA: California...
TAAAAAATAATAAATACGATCATTAATCCAAACTTTTTTGACAAAATATTTGTTCTATGTATTTTATATTTTTTGATAAAATATATTAAAGTTAAATAATAATAGAGATTTTTTTTAAAAAAAATAATACTAGAGATGGTTGGCAAAAATTATAAAATGTAGCGTAAATGAAAAAAAACAGCAAAATTGAACGGAAAAACTGTAAAGAAAAATCCAAAACTTGGTAACTCATGTTCATAAATATTTTATAGGGCTAATTTGGTTTGCTAAATTTTTTGATTAAATTTGATTTCTCAAATTAAATATAAACAGAAAAAAAGAGAATTGATAAAGGACAATAAAGAAAAATAATTGGTTGTAATAATCAAAATATAAAATTTAATGGAGAATTGATTCTTGTTAACTCAAAAGCTACGAATTGTAGCTTCATCCAAAATTGCTTTTGGAGGATAGAAGCAATTCTGAAAAGTTAAACCAAACATGATTGAAAACTCAATTTTTACTTTTGAGGTGTTGTAGAAGTGCTTCTTGCTCCAAAAAAGTCAAACCAAACATAGCCTAAGTAATGTTAATAAAAGATTAAATTAATTACTTAAAGATTTGTTCTAATAACGTCCCTTAAATATCTTGTTAGACTTCAAAATGATTAAAATATTCTTAAATTAAACCTAAATTTTAGATTGTCATCATCTTCTCTCCTTAGTACATCCATAACCCGTTATCTTCTTCTTCTATTACTCTTCGTCTCAATCATCGAGCATTGTCATACATCATGCAACTACTACTCAAATTGCTTCATATAATTTCTGACTGATGTCCCTTCCTGCTCATAATTTCCAAATCTCTTGATGAATTGTGTGTTGCAATTGGTTTTAGAAAATACACTTTGTCTTATTATAAGCGTCACATTGGAATATTATTTTATTTTAAATTATTTGTTTTTATAAATACTAACGAAACATTATTATTTTTTCCACCAACACACTTACTTCTATTGTATCTCAACTTATGTAACGTTAAAATCAAAAGTACAAGAAATTATTTTTCTAAAAACAAGAAAAAATTCAAATGAAGCATTTTTTTTAGCAACGACAATATTAATTCATTTCATTCGTAATCAAATGAATCACTTATAATAAGATGGAATGAGTATATAGTAGTATATGTTTATATTTCAATACAATGAATATGTGATAAAATTATAACTAGCATTAGGAGTCGTATTATTATTTTTACTATTAAGTCGACCATTTTAATGTTGAGGCAGAATGCATTAATATTGCAAAAAGGAGAAAATCATGTGGATGACATATGATTCTTATATCTCCCACCCCGGGCCGTTACGATGGTGAAGAATGCATTATGTATGTATGTGAAAACTGGAAAGCTCGTCTTAATTCTTGTCTTTACATCTATCTGAAACTGAGATCTCAGCACTGCATTTTTTATGTTTCCTTTTTCCTGTGTGTGTCCTATTACTATGACAATGACTAATAATAACAACAAACAAATCTTCCCATCCCACAAGTACTACTAGACTAGCCAATGACCATCGCAAGTGTGTGAGAAGCACGCGCAAGAGCATAGGGTCGTGTCATGTGGATGTTGTGAACACTATTTGGAGAAACACAGCACAACATAATTCAGTTAGTTAATAGTGGAGAATGGATTTTCTTGTTAAAGTTTACTAGTGATATATAATTTTATAATTATTATTATCTAATTACTACAGTAATAAAAAGATTAACACATCTTATAAGTGCAGCTCAGTTGGTAGCTACCAGAGATAATTTGTGCAGGAGTCGGAGTTCGAACCACGGATTCCCCATTTCTCCACACATAATAATGACTTAGTCTTGGCGCAAGTGTCATGTTTTATGCGTGACAGTCTCACATCTCTTGTTTCTTCACTGGTTAAGTTATTTTCAGTCACTCGTTATATCCAATTAAATTAAAAAAAAGAGTTTCAATAGTTCCTTGACCAAAAAAAAAAGAGTTTCGATACTTCAAATGGTATCAAAATTGTTATTAATGACGAATAAAACTAGTAAGAGAGTATTTGTTAACGTTGAAGCTGACTTGGAACTCCACGTCAGCATTGTTAATGGCTAGACTGATGAAAGAATTAAGGGACGTGTATAAATTCAAGAACGAAAAAGCTTATTCACTCAATTATTTTGGTTTAAAAACATCAATTTTAAACTATTTGTAGTTTTGACATCAAATCAAAACACCCAAGTCTAGAAAGGTAAACATCTACTCACAAAAAGTTTCTTCTGCAGACGTGGTTCGCCATGAGAATAATCTTTACCATGCGAGGATGAAATTGATGACTATGAAAAAATCGAAGACTTTGAAGGAAAGGAGAATATGCACTTATAAATGTGAAAAGTTAGTTTAAATTGTCTTCACCACAAGTCTAGTTGTTTCCTTATATATGGATAGTTGTGTGTCATGAGAGAATTTGCAATTTTTTCATGCAAAATGCAAGTTGGGTAATATACTACTTTGTTGTGAAATTGATGATGTAGGTATGATGTGTTAACTTCAGCTTGTGTAGTGATTTTCTTTTGTTGTTTTCGCCACATTTTATATTAGTTTTATGGTTGGGTTAAACGTTAAATCGTTTGAAAGAATTCGAGTTTGAATATTAATTGAAGTTTGAAACAACTATTGGAACAATTATTGGCATGACTTTATTAGTTTACTTTTTAAACTGAACTTTGAATTATCAAGAAAAAAATTCAAATTTGAGATTTCACGATGAACAATAAGTTTAATTTTATTTTGGTAATTAGCGGCATAACTAAAAGACCAGATATAAAATAATAGATATAGTCTTGTCCCTTCAAATATAATAAAAGGTTATTGTACTTATTTTTATTTTTTGCACGATACAATTTCAATAAATTGATAACACATAAGCGGTATTAATAGGATCCCACTTCGTGCCATTTTGGCACTAAAAGCGCGCGTCGTCACATGTCCAAGATTTTATTTAAAAATAAAAAAATACGGAAGTTTTTTTTCCTAGGAGAGGGAGAACAAACAAAAAGAGAGAAAAGGGAAAGATGGAGAGAAAGAGAAGGCCGGCCCGAGAGATTTCCGGTGAGAGAGGATAACCAACTTTTTTTAAATAAAGTTTGAACATGCGAGGACGCATAATTGGAGAATGGTAGATGTCTTTAACATCACAATGACGCTAAACTGGAATCTTTGAACATATATAATAGAAAAAAGGACAAAACTATCACAGTTACAACTCACGATACACTAAATTATTATAAAATATATTCATAAACACACCGCAAACAAATGAAAAGTAATTAATTAACAAATGCGAGAACAAACTATCAAATGGGCATTTGGTCTAGTGGTATGATTCTCGCTTAGGGTGCGAGAGGTCCCGAGTTCAATTCTCGGAATGCCCCTTTTGCACTTTATTCTATTCATTTTTATTTCACACTGCATTTAAGCTCTTCTCGCAGTATCAAGTGAATTGCATTTTCACGGACAAAAAGGTTTGTGTATGCATATATTTCCTTAACCACATTGACCAAATTACCCTTGCAGTATTTTTTTCTATAACAACCATTGAAAGTCACTTTTTTTTTTCTCTCTAATTTTTATTTGTCTTGTAGGGATGCAAGGAAAAAGGTCAGAGACTCAAACTACCTTAACACTCCAGTGTGTGAGATCTGATTCATGTTAAAAATTTGTTTGAGGTTGGTTTCACACTTCATTTTTATGCTTTCACCTTTTCTCTATTTTAATTTACTCCCAGCTATCTATACTTTCAGTTGATGATAAAAAAAATTAAAGTATAAGATGTTCTGTTTGTATTTTTCCACTTATCTACTATTGGTTGATCTTGGATGCATATATGAAGTTTTGTGAATATGTTTTCAGCTTACAGTGTTTCTGCTAATTATTAAAAATAGAAAAAATCTTCCCTATTCAAGGCGTTTGTTTGCTGAGAGCTTCAACAGATTACTGTATACTCAGACTGGAAGGTATGGCCTAACAAGCCTTCAGTTTCTGTCTTTAGTTTACATTTTCCTTTTCTATTTATCCATAGGATGGCAAACTGTTATTTATTCTGATAAAAACTTGACTGTTCGATTGATTTAACGACCATGATATAATACTCTTAGTCATTAGATTAATCAAATGACTGAGGTTAGACCAAAGAAACCACAGAGGATGATCAAATGATGCTCAACATTAAGTAAATATTATCAAAAGGATCTTTGTTGTTTAATGTTAATGCCTTTCATTCACGTTTCAAGACAAGGTAGCACTGATAAGTGATAACTGGGGGAGCTAGTGGAATAGGAAAAGTTGCAGCAACAAAATTCATCAATAATGGAGCAAAAGTAATTATTGTCGATACCCAACAACAACTTCGCCAAGAAACTGCAAAACAACTTCATAACTTGTGATGTCAGACATATCAGATGCAGTTGATTTCGCCGTTTCTGAATACAAACAACTTGATATCATGTATAACAATGCAGGGATACCCTGCAAAACTCTTCCAAATGTTGTTGACCTCGATCTAGAATTGTTTGACAAAGTCATGAAAATAAATGTTCGCGGCGTTATGGCTAGCATCAAGCATGCAGCGCATGTAATGATCCCGCGTGGAACTGGATCCATTCTATGCACTGCCAGTGTCACTGGTGTGATTGGAGGGATGGCACAGCATACATACTCTGTATCCAAGTTTGCGGTTATAGGCATTGTTAAATCCATGGCTTCAGAGCTATCCAGGCATGGAATCCGAGTCAATTGTATATCGCCTTTTGCTATTCCTACTCCTTTTGTCATGAGTGAAATGGATCAGATATATCCACATCTTGATTCGCATCGACTTGTAGAAATCGTTCGTAATGTTGGTGTCCTGAAAGGAGCGAATTGTGAACCCGATGATATTGCTAATGCTGCACTTTTTATTTACCTTGCATCTAATGATGCTAAGTATATCAGCGGGCATAATTTGGTTGTGGATGGAGGTTTCACATCTTTAAAGAATTTGGAGTTTCCTGCACCAGATCAAGTGCATTAGAAAGATATTCTGCTTTCAATTTTTAAAGCTTGTTTAAAGGGGTGGATTGAAAGAGCTTAGTTAGATTTGTATAATAATAATAAATATATAAGGCTGGAAAAGCAAAACTCATTAAAAATAGTTCATTATATAACTATATGGTGATTTCAGCTTATTTTTCTAATTTCTCCAAGATAACTTACAATAACAAATTATTCAGAACTTGTGTGGAGTTTACCTTTATTCCCTATCTGATTGTAGAAACATCTTACACATAAGGCTTTATACAATAAACACTTAATAAGTGATTAATGAACTTGTCGATCCAAACATCCCCTTAAAGTTGAGTCAAATTCACCTTTTCAATGCTCTTGACACATCATGCCATGTGAGTAGCATCTCTGAACAGGGTTAGTTTCATACCAAAAGGTTGGATGCCAATTCAAGGACTAAAAACGCATGGCATTTGAATCCAGTCTGTAGGGAAAACAAGAGTGACTGAAGCTCTCAGAGGACTCTACAGTTTGATTGTTGATAGATAAAATGACTTCTTAAAAAGTAATATTAAGGAGGTGGTGATGGAACTTTTATTTTTATCAAGAACAAGTACAAATATCCTTCTCCTAATAAAGTTAGAAATTTGTGAAAGTTACTGATAGTGATCAAATCCTATACATTTGTTCTTCAAAAATAGGAACATAAAGAATACCATGGCCGCGGTAAGCTAGCAGCTTAACTAAAAAACTGATTTTCGCATCATTCAACATTAAATAATGTATGCATCTATATGTATTTTGAAGAAAAACAGAAGAAGAAATGAGACATCTCATTCTGTTAAATGAGCGACAATTTCACAGTTGCTTAGCATAACATGTCACTGATGAATCAAACTTGAAGACATTAAAATTGTTGTAAAATGATCTAGCCTATTATTATTTATGAAAACAAAAATACTAAATTCAGTGTTGTGAATTTTAAGGAGAAATAAATTGGAAGCAATGGATAATTGGCCTGTCTTTGTTTAACTGTTGTCTTGCATTTCAGTACACATTAGAATAGAGATCTATCTATAAAAGAAGTGGATTAGAGTCCATACTCCAGAGTCTAGACTTCATTTGACACCTCATTATTTATTAACTAGCGAACATGTCTTGCAAAGAGGCATACATGGCTCATAAATCAATTGTATAGATTACATCAAAATACAAACCACTGTGACGTATTTCCTACTATTTGGTTGCAGGTTGGTCACCAAACTTCCTCTCGGCTGGTTTGGTAAATGGATCCTGGAAAGTACAATAAAAGATGTAAATTACAATCACATAATATTTAACTCTTTAGGGAAAAACACAACCAAAATATTGTGGATAGGAGAGACATAACAACTTCAAAAATTAGCATATAAACCATTCGAAGAACTGTTATTGTTCATCTAAGCAACCTCACCTAGCAGAATAACGGTTATTGTAGGTATTACTGCAAAACGGATAGTTCTTGCATTGGACCTTAATAATAGTGTGTTTGGTTGGGTGTTACTATACAAAATCTCGCGTCCCAGTGCTCATAAAACGTCAAAATACAATTGAACAGCATAAAATCAAGAACTGAGTCCCTATTTGGATTGGCTTATTTGAACTTATTACCTGGCAAAGCACTTGTGAGGCTGTTGAGAAGAACTTATAAAAACAACTTATGACACGTTCATAAACTGTCTTCGGTTGATTTCATCTAGCTATCCAGAATAATTTACAGCTTATACAAAAACAGTTTTTCTCTGTGGCTTTGCTGTAAATTTGGGTTCATGTTCTGTGAAGGAGAAAGGGACAGATCCTCTGTTAGCAGTTAATGCCATCAACTCAGGTCGTGTGTTGACCCACGCTTGTCACAGTTTGGTCAGGATGGTTGAGGTCTTGAGGATTTGATGGTCAATTTTGATCATGTCGAAATTAACCATGTTTTAGGAGAGGCTAACCAAGTGGCAGATAGTCTAGATAAATTCCCTTTTTTTTTGTTTTGAAACAGCTAATATTATTCTCGAGGAGATGTGCAAGGCGCACAAAAACTCGCTGAAGGAGCCAAAAATGGCTAAAACCAAGGCGCACGGTGGAACACCTTCTAAAACACCTTAAACCACACAACCTTACAAACAAATAACCAAGAGGCCAGGCCAAAAGTAAAAACAGCATCATGACAGTACAAATTGTGAGGCTGGAATATATATACAGCAAGAAGGAAAACATTACTTAATTCTATGCCCAATAAACTACTGGAAACCCCAAATGAATTTGATTAAATTACTGGAAACCCAGATCATGAATCATCATTTACATCTATAAAAATCAATCTTTTTCAACAAATATAAACAGGGATGAATCAACCGCATAAAAGGGGTGAGTGAGAGAGAATTACATTCTTGACCAATATGAAGTTGGCGACGGCGACAGTGGCCACCACGCCAGCGACGAGAGCCGTCGGACCTGTAAGGAGACTCCACCTCCGATAGATCATCTTTTTCTTCTTCTTCCGATTCAAAATCTTTTTTCGTAATTAAATTGATCGGTTCTCGCAGCTCTGTTTTATTTCTCTACCCAACTTTAAAGCAAAGGAGAATATGCAATTATAAATGTGAAAAGTTGAGTAATAATATACGACTTTGCTGTGAATTTGCAAGTTGAGAAATATATAAGTACTACTTTGGGAAAAGTCTTTTTCATGAAAAATAAAATAAAATTTGGACACCCTCGCGTAAAACTATAAAATTAAATAAAAAGTATTTAATCACATCAATAGATATATTATTTTTTATTTTTTTTTACTTTTTCTCAGTTTTGTGTGTGCTCTAATATTTTGATTTTGGTTTATGTCTAACCAAACATTTCTCACTACTTTGCTGTCAAATTGTTGATGCAGGTATGATGTGTGTGTTTCAGCATATGTAGTGATTTTCTTTTGTTGGTTTTTTAACATTTGTATCAGTTTTATGGTTGGGTTAAAGTTTAAATCGTTTGAAAAAATTTGAGTTTGAATATTAACTGAAATAATCATTGTTGTGACTTTATTAGTTTACTTTTCAACTGAATTTCAAATTATTAAAAATAATAATCAGATTTGGGATTTCACGACGGACAATAGATTTAATTTTATTTTGATAGTCAGCAGCATAAATAAAAAGTCGGATATAAAATATTCATCGTAGTCTTGTCTTTTCAAATAAAATAAAATAAAAGGTTATTGTATTTATTTTTATTTCAGAAATGCTAAATTGAGTGACAAATTACCCCACAAATAGCATGCATGCCCTAAACCATGATTTTCTTTTATATAATATTTGATTGGTGAATAATTTCTTTGTTTGTGAAATCTCTTATACCAAATTATTTTTTCATTTTCTACACAGCATGGACTAGCTAGTAGGGAGCTATAAGCAGCCACCATTATCAAAAACTCACTGCTTCCACTTACAAACTTTAACTACCATAACTTAATAGCACACACTGTCATAACCAACGATCATTAGATTGAAATCATGTTATCCGTTAATTAATTAATATCACAGTGGCTGGCTGGGGGAAGAAATTGAATCCATCTTTTACTTCATTGTAGTCAAGATTAGTAATTGGATGTTTCACTCTCAAACCAAAGGATTGATTGTTTCTTTGTTTGTTCTAAGTAGGTGTTATATAACATGATATGGGTCATGTTATAAGAGAGTCATTAAATGTTAAATTAATTGCAGGAGAATATATTGGCAGGCCAATGTTAAAAAGTATTGAAAAGTATATACAAGATCGTTCGCGGGAATCTTACGAAAAATTTGTAGTCAAGTTTTTTATTTTAAAAAAATAAGCCAGAATATTTTTCTAGGAGAGGGAGAACAAACGAAAAGAGAGAAAAAGGGAAGATGGAGAGAAATAGAAGGTCGGCCACAGAGGTTTTCGATGAGAGAGGGATAACCGACTTTTTTTCAAATAAAGTTTGAACATGTCGGGACGCATGATTGAAAAATGATAGATGTCTTTAACGCTACAATGACACTAAAGTAGGATCCTCAAACATATGTAATTGAAAATAAATACAAGACTATACAGTCACAATACAAAGTACACACGAGAAATTAAAATACATGATTAGTAATATAATATGAATTTATAAAATATATTCATAAACACATAGCAAACAATTCAACTTATACCGAAAACAAAGTTTGTTTTCCAAAAAGGTAGTCTTTGCTCCACACATAGACTTGTTATTGTACGTAAGCATTATATATGCGATTGCAAATCATATTGTACATAAATAAGTTGCATTTTCCATGGTGATTAAGCAAGTGATGAATTCAACTAAATTCAAGGGCACTTGCGTCTGCCTCCATGGGTGGTTTGGTTGGCATAGCAGGGACACATTTCTTGGTTACCGGAAGTTCCCGGTGGCACGCAGTTGCACCGACTGCAGCAAGTTCCACATGCCCTGTGGCAGAGGTGTGGCCGTGATGATAAACGGCACCTAGCAGCACATGCTCCATTGCAATCTGAAATTTATATCAAATTTATCATCTACTTTACACGCATATTTTTGGTTAAAATAAATTTGATTGTTAGATAAAATTGATTAGAGATTAATTTGTGAAGTACAAACAGATTTGTGTTTCTTTATAATATTTAACCTTTTTTACTAGTCTTCTATCCCATTAGCATACATACTCGTTAAAAAACTAGATTTTTTATAAGCTACTAAAAATGGTGTTTCATTTTGATAATATATTAACAAACTGGCTATAATTGCATTCTCCTATTGTATAATTAAGAATGTGTTCTTCCTTAGTTTAGTTCATATATTTTTTATTCATTAATACCGTCCACTTTTTATATATTTTTTCCACTTTAAGCAAATAAGTAAAACCAGACCTGTTGATGGAATAGTAATTTTACCTATCTGCTGCTGAAGAGAAACCTGAGTTTCTGCGTGTACCTGCGGTTCCTACAAAAACATGTGTAATTAAATTATATTGGTTATTTTATAAAGAAAACATTTGGAGCTTGAAAATCATAAAAGAATGAAGAGAGCAGCAATAGCTTTGAATTACCGGCTGGTCCAAAGCATGAACAAGATGGAGAGTGACAAAAGTTACCAGAAGAGATGTAACTAGAAGCTTAAAGAGAGCCATTGCTAATGTCTATAGCAATTTAGAAAAGAGTGATTAGCTTGATTACTTAAAAGGTCTTGTTCTTAAAATGTGCACTGAATTGAGAATGGAGGACTCTTTATTTATAGTTGAAAGGCAAGGCTGTAAACTAAAGATGATCTAGTGCTGACTAGTGACTGACTAGCTCAGTTTCGTGGTTGAAATTCAAATTTTTTAAATTGTATTTTTTGGTTAGCCTATCAATAAAAAATATAATAAAATAATAATATCATCGATGAAGGTTGACTCAGTTAGTAAAGAATTGATTCATAATAAGTATTTTTATTGACGTTCGATAAGTTTTAAGGTATGATCTAACTTTGGTAAATTCTCAAAATCCAACAAACATAATTTCTTTATCAAATCAAAATAACAATATCACATTTGTATTCATGTGCGCATCAAATAGATATAAAATACGTGTTTATGATATTTTTATCCTATCACATTTTTATCCAAATCTTTATTATATCATACCTTTATTCTACCTTGATAATCAAAATACCCTTGTCACTTTGAGTTAGGAGTGTGCATAACAAAATTAAACCATCTGGACTATCCATCCCAAAGCGCAGTTGTGTATGATTTAACTACTCCTTGTTAAATCATAACCTCGTGAGTACTCTTAATTCTTTAATTATTTTTTTAAACCCCCCACCAAAACAGGCCAGTATCATATATGTTTAGGATATATAAGGTAGACCCTTACAATAACTTGTTATAAAAATTGAATTGCTGAGAAAAATATAATTAATAAGAAGATTATTCTTAAGTTGTATAGTGTAAAATAAAAATTGTCGTGATTGTACATTTATAAAATGGTATAAACATGCTATTAAATAAGTCAATATATTATACTGAAACTAGTGTCAATATATATGATAAGAAATGCTACACCAAAAATAAAATAATAATAATAATAATAATAATAATAATAATAATAATAATAATAATATTATTATTATTATTATTATAATAAATGATAAGAAATTATGGATACTTGGTAGTCTAATTCAACAAATTATAATAATTTACACTAACTCTTTTCTTTGTGTGTACAATCAGATCAAATGAGTGTGGTCACGTATTCACATTGTGAATGTAGACAACGTGATCAAGATCCAATAGCTCGTATTTTCCTTTTCAATTCGCATAAGAAACATAGGAAAATGTATAGACGTTTGCGTTTTCATTCATGTATTCTTTTCTCTTGTTTCTTACTAACTAAATTAATTCTTATTTTTTTTTCACAATAATATTGTAAGTAATCATTTTTAAGGATCACATTAAGAAGATTTATTTACCAAAACCGTTGCAAATTAAGCAAGTGAACAATTTTTTTTGGTGGCTATGAAGCAAGTGAACATGCTACGCAATTTTAAGCACTCCATGCACGAAGCTATACATGTATATACTGTTGGTCATTACTTAGGAGCTAAACGTAGCATTACCTAATACAATTTGATCTTATGGAGTTATGAACAATTCACACTCAAGGAGAAACGTTTTGTAGGATTGGGATTAGATTGTATTATTGGGGAGAATGAAATAGTGGATGAATAAAAGGAAAAGTTATGATTTTTGAATACATGGAAAACTACAAGTGCTGAATTATTTACTATAAGAACCAACTCTTTTGCTAAGTGGACTGCCGCCAACTTAGGCTTTGGGAGATTGTGATGGATAAATTTGGATCATGCAATGAATTTGTGATGCATGAAGATAAATTAGCTAGCATAGTAAACATAAAAATAGGAAAAGTAGTTAAGAAGCCAATTCTGCCAGCTGTGTATGTCTTTGCACCATAGCTGTAATATGGTAACATCAAATTATCTTTTGTTCAATAACAATGTCGACAAACCATAGTGGACATATGGAATAGTATAGAGATGAACCATAATGAGTTATGAAATGCCCGATATATAATAAGTAAAGTTTGTTCGGAATAATAGTTTACTTTTATTGGGATAATTAGTATTAGGTGGTAATTAACTTGTAGGATTAGATTTATTACAAAGAAAAGGTTTTATATGAGAACAAATTTTATCCTAAGTGGATCTTAATGGTGGCCTGATAAAACGGTGATATCACCACTTTATAGGGAAACCATTTCTAAAATGTGAAACTCGTATTGATTTCATCCAATAAAAATAGGTATGTTATAGAGTGTGTTTATAACACTTTTCAACATTTAGAATTACGACAAAATCTAGCTCTAGTGAATTGATGAAGAATAAATCATTCACTTCAACGTTTAAATCAGAATTTGAATGATATGAGCTAGAGATAATAACGCACACTTTTTATGGAAGGATAAATCCATATTTAAGCATGATAATGTTGAGTTTTCTGGCGAAACACCCACAAATTAAATGGACCCAAGAAATGGATCCTAGCTTGGGTAAGTTTGAATTGGGACGTAGCTCAGGTCTCATTGACGAGTCTCCTTCCTAGAATTCATGTAAACTCAACCTAGTTGAATTAAA
>Ga0099826_10002056_pt1 | contig 12713 bp, 5 predicted proteins | sample Mtrugardesep15_FD_76830 | JGI IMG/M metagenome (GOLD analysis project Ga0099826, IMG submission 76830) | Root nodule microbial communities of legume samples collected from California, USA - M. trunc garden sep15 | ecosystem: Host-associated > Plants > Roots > Nodule | place: USA: California...
CTTCCATAGTCCAAAAGCAACCCAATACCCACATCCTCAAGTGGGTTATCAGGAACCCATGTATCATTTTCAATAAAATAAGTCCCAAGTGCATAACTATCCACTCTTGTATCATCCAAACTAACCTTTAACACATGCTTAACTTGTGGTCCATTTACTGATGTGTCCAAACCATTTGACCCGTTTATTAAAACCGGGTAAAAGTCCACACATTCCCACATACCCGTACCCTGAACCGCATGTAAGTAGTTATCATTTAGTTCAAAATTTATAAAATTTGTGGTCTTGTAAACTAATGAAAGACCTGTTTTTCCTTTCTTTGATCCAATCAGGACTCTCCATTTTCCATCTGGCCCGATCCAACCAGTGGTTGGATCGCGGAAATCCTTTGAACCAATGCCAGGTGGGGGCTCCATGATTGGGTTATCTGCATATTTAACCCAATCAAGGAGAAGGGGGTCAGATAAGTTGGCAGGATGAGCAAGATTTTGCACTTGCACGTAGTTGTCGGTATCGCCCGTGTAAAGTATTATGATTTCGCCGTTTGGCAAAAGAGTGGCGGACCCGGTCCATACACCGTTGATATCGAACCATTTGTCGGGTTCCATGGCAATGGGAAGGTAAAGCCAATGAACCATGTCCGTTGATACAGCATGGCCCCATGAAATGTTGCCCCACACAGCTGAATCGGGATTGTATTGGTAAAACAAATGGTACCATCCCATGTGAAACAATGGACCTGCAACCATACAATGCAATATCTTACTTTGATGTCAATTTATTTTACTTTTTGGCTTTTCATGATAAGAAGAAAAAAAATAAGGGTTTTGCAACCATATATTATCAAGAATGTAGGATCGTAAGTGTATGCATATAAACTCAATTTTTGACTGGATGTATATATGTGAAAAAATTTACATGTATATAAATATAAACGAAGAGTACTAGCCACATGAATTTTTTTTTACATGATTTGATAGAATCCACGTGAATTTTAACTAATAAAATAAGGTATGTCGAAAAATGTGTTTCTAACATTATTCAATTACTATCTTAAATAATGAAAATATTTTCTTAGGGAAGTTGAGTTCCGGAGACTCACTAGGGCAAACATCAAAGCTCAAAGAGCGCTTACATAGACCGATAACGAGAGTTAAATCTACGACTTTTTAAGTATGAATTGATTCTTAACCAAAGATCATTCATTAGAGTGTTATATTTTAATGCTCCCACATGTATCATTTGTTCAAGGCTCCCACATGTATCATTCCTTCCCTTGAATCTATTTTAATTTTTTTTCCTTGTGGGGGTGGGGGGGAAGGAAAATTATGTGGGTCAATTAGGACTCTATTTGTTTGAGTAAGGCGAATTGTGGGGTGGGTGTTAGGCGGTTGAGGAAGTTTAACATGGTTTCGTTGTGGTACAAAGTCTTGTTGGCTCGTTACAGTGAGGAAGGAGGCGGTTGAGGGAGGGAGAAAAGAAGGGTCAACGTTGGTATGTGTGTGGAGGGGGGGTATCCACATGCATGACAGATACAATCGACTTTATGAGCTTTCAAAAACTTGATTGTTAGTTGTTGCATACATGTTTTCTTTATGTTGTGGTGAGAAAGTGGCGAAGGTTGTTTGTGGGGGATGATGAGAGTGTTGTGTTTTGCTTCACAACATTGTTTTGTAGGTTGGTGTAGTGGATAAATGACAATGACATCTAGATTATGTTAAAGGCTATACAATCAGCGGCGCATATCAATTATTAACTGAAGGTGACATGTCTGATAATTCACTTCTTTCGGATTTTAGTTGGCATAAACATGTTTCTTTAAAAAGTCTCTTTATTTGTTTGGAATCTTCTCTGCAATCAGATCTCAACTAAGGTTAATTTATTTAGACGTAACAAGATTCTCTACTATGTGTGAGCGGGTTAGGTTTTCATGAAACGGTAGAACACCAGTTTTTTGGTTGCAATTACTTCGACAATATTTGGTATCTTGTTCGGAATTGGATTGGTGTCTCCTCAGTAGACCCATCTCGCTTATCGGACCACTTTATTCAATTTGGTTAGATGGACGAAAACTCAAGATCTCTTTGTTCTCTATTAAATTTAATTTGGTTGTTATGTGCTTGGGTAATTTGAAAATAACGAAATATTAATTTTTTTTAATCACATGGAAGAATCGTTACAGTAGTTGTTAGACAAAATTAAACTCTCTTTTTGATGGTTGAAAGAAAAAACGGATAATTTTGCTTTTGATTATCATAATTGGTGGGTTTTTTTTTGTAAAAGAAAAAAAACATAGTTGGCGGTTTAATCTCTTTGCTTTTGACATGTAGTTTTCCTTTTTTGGTTTGCTTGCTTGTTATTGCATTGTAACTAATTGTTAAACTTTGTGTTCTACTCTGACTGTTCTTGTGGTAGATATTATGTTTTGTCCCATGATGAATCAATTTCTTAGCAAGGATGATTCATTGATTCATTCAATTTATTTTATTTTTCAATTAATAAGAAAAGATCCATTGAAAAAGAAAATTACAAATAGAAAGATAAAACATACCACTGGGATCTAAGCCAAGTCAGCCAAACATCCGCACGTAACAGGAACCCAAAAAAGTCAATGAGATGCTGTTGATTAGTCTCATAATCAAAATCAATGGAAGAAAATACACAATTAGAAGTTAATGGTTTTGGAAATTAATCATTGATTAAAATCTGATCACCTACCATTCAATGAAAGACACTGACAAAAGATGTTGGACAAATGAGAAATGGAAGAAAAAAAAATTACGAAATCATTTTAGATTTGACGAAAAATCGATGATATTGTGAGTTTGTTGAAACTTTAATATTACGACTCATCTTGATTCTACCTAATTCACTATGAGTCTAAATATGTTTTAACGAACTAAAATTCAACATTTGTGTAGAAAGAAAAAAAATGTTAACTAATGCCTATGAAGTATTAGTTTAAGGAATCAAATATGATAAAATTATCTTGAAAGATGTGTTGTCAAACTCTTAGAATTATAAAAAATACTTTTTTCATTTTAAAATTTTCCTTTTTATTCCTAGTTAGTATTCCGAAAGCACGAGTTAGAATGACCCATTTAAAACATAAGCATAGTTACACTTACCATTCATCCAATTCTTTTGGGGTTGAAAGTGGAAAGCTGTTCTTTGCCAAGAAAACATAGCTTTTGTCCAATTATATGAAACTTCACGATGAGATGGATTTGACTTGGCTGAAACCCCTTGAGCAACCCCTCTTGGCAAATTTTTCCATGAAGAAATATTAGTAAGAGGAGTGATTTCAATACTTTCCAAGGATTTTTGGCTTTGGTTTATAGTCAATGCAAGTGCAACCAATGACATTAGAAATACAATGGAACCAAATGTCACAAAGATAACCTTTGATGATTTTTGTTTACTTTCCAGCAATGGGGTGTATAGAGCATGGTTATCATTTGAAGGACCGGTCTTCATTATTATTTTTTGTTTATTGTATTGTGATCCAATTTGAGGGTTGCACTATTAAAATAAAAGGGTTTTTGAGGGATGGTACCTAGAATGGTAGAATGATGGATGTGGGTTGTGTGAATGTTGGATTGGAATGGTGGTTCCAATTCAATTGGAGAAGTGCAAAAGAAATACAAGAGAAAATTATTGCATCTGCATGTTTCTATTTAGGTTGATATAAAGGCTTCTAGATGGTAAAGTAGGAAGATATATTTTTTAATTTATTATATTGGAGCATAAAATATATTTAAATTTTTCTCTGAGTTATTGAAAGTATTTAATGAATGGTTAATATCTAGTTTTCGTGTTAAAAACGGATTGCAACATGTATATTTATTATCTAAGGATTTTTTTTTGACAAAATATTATGTATACGGATTATAAAATATTTAAGATTATTTCTTCAAATAATGTAAAGTATTCAATGGATATTTAATATTAATTTCTTTAGCTAAGTACAAATATTATCGTAAACGAGTACAATTTAGATAATTAATATAATTTATTTAATCACAAAAAAATAATATATAATATTGAATGTTCTATAACACCGTTTTCACGATCTTGTGTGTCAGAAAAAATGTTTTCATAACTTTTTTGATGAAATTCAATAGTCTGTGCCACGAATTGGACTGGGCCATACATGAGCTTTTACACTTGGTAGTTGCTACCTGCACCATTGCTTATAACTAATTACACTTGGTTTAGTGGTTTTAGAGAAAAATACAAAGATTGTAGTAATATATATGAAGTTCATATGATCCTTTATTCCTTTTTTTTTCTTCCTATGTATAGTTATTCTAGACAACTAGTTTACGAAATATATGCTATTTCATTTTTAAAACTAATTTGTAGAAAATGTTTTTGATTGATTTTATAGGTTCTAAGAACTAATTTTTGAATAAGTATTTTTCATATGAAATGTGACCTCAAATTAGTTTTTTAGTAAATTTTAAGATTACTTAAATTAATTATCAAAAATGTAGCCTTGAATTTAATCTCATACATTGAAGATCCATTTGTAAATACAGATGAAATATAAACTATATTAAAATTGATTGACATAAACCTTTTTTTTTTTTAAGTTTTTAACACATTATTTTATTGAATATACAAATTTGTGTGTTTTCCTTATATTTCATGAAAGCCAATAGAGAGACTTTTCACATATTTAGCTTCTATAATTCGTTATGACAAAATATTATTTTTTATCTCAATGCTCTTTTATTTTAAAGAAGGGATTTTCATACGTAAGATCACTTCAGATGTACACCTTTAATATTTAAAGAAAGAAAAATGTAAATTTTATATTGTTTTGAAGTAAATTTCTAGATAAAATACATCGCTCCTAAGTACATTTCAAAATATGTTTTTTTTTTTTTTTAGAAACTTGAGGGTAGGAAAGTTTTCTCCATTTATTTCAAGGACTTATTGAACTATGCTTATGTATGAGAGATTTAATAAATTACTTCTACATTTCATAGATTTAACAAATTCAAGATTTACAAGATACTGACAAGAGATGAGTGAGGGACAGAGGGAATAGGGCACCATGAAGCACATAATGATAATCAAAATCATATAAAATAGGTAATATATATTAATGACATCTAATTCCAAAGTACATATAAAAAAATGAACACATAAGAATTCTCCCTTAAATTGAAAGGAAAAAATAAAGGAACAATTCCCTTCATTTACTGGTTAAGGGCAGTATCCAATAATTCAGAAAGAAAATAAATTAAATAATAGGAGTATTTCTTTTCTAGGGACAAAATAACCCCTTGGTAGATTTTGATAATCTTTCTGACATATATAATAATTATGAGCCATGAATTTACAGCTTCCACAAGAGCTTTGAGCAAAAAAACTAAGTAATGAAAATGTTATTCCTATCTTGAGGTCTTCAGAGCTTAAATCTGCTCCAAGAAACCCTTGAAAATTGAAATTTTCTCAACCAAACCCAAAATCAGAATCTATCTTTAATATATAGTATAGTATAGTTGAGTATATTCTCCTCTATACATTATACTGTAGAGCTTGATTTCCATACCACAAGTGACTTCAGAAATTCCATGACCTGCATATGCAACATATGTCTTCAGAAAATGTACTAGCAAACATGTCTATTGCCAAAGCAAATGTACAAAATTGCAACAAAACTGTCAAAGGAACCATATAAACTAAATTACAACCATAAGAATTACCTCTGAAGGATCGCAAAGAGAGTAAACCGCGTTGCTTTCTTTAGGGGCAGAAGAGACTAAGATTCCAAAACCTTTATTAACCTCACTCAAAACCTGTTACAGTCCATTTTATATCAGTGATACTGATATATAAAGAAATATATGAAGTATGGAAAAGAAAAATTGAAGAAAATTCAATTTAAGTATAGCATCATGATGACAAGCAAGATATTAACCTTAAATGCATCTTCATCAGTCCGATCATCACCAATATATATAGCTAGCACATCATCGCCGTCATTAAGTCCTAAATGAAAACATGTCTAGTGTCAGTTACTGCAATACAAATTTCTGATCCTCGAATATACGCAAACTAACAATTACATAATCGACAAATTAACTCACCAAGTGACTCGAGCAAAAATGTAACAGCTTTTCCCTTATCCCAGTCAATCACTGGTCGAACCTCTAAAACCTGAACATTATCAGTAAATATATATTACTAAGTTGAATAACAGATACGTCTCATAAAAGGAACATAAACTACGAAAGTTTTGTAACAAGTTATGTCTCGTGCAAAATGAGTAGAAAAGTTCAGGTCTAGAACTGAAATAGTACCTTCCGACCATGAGTTAATCGTAAATTTGGATAGTCCTTCATAATATCAAAAACGCGTTGTGCCACCAAATCCCAACTCTGTACATTATATGAAAATGAAATTAAATAAGAGGAAATAACGCAGTAACTAACTATGATGAAATATGTGATAAGTTGGTTAAAAATGGAATCATTTCAGGCAGAAAAACTACCGATTCATTGACAAAACAATAATGAAAGTTGCATTGAACTTTGAAAACGACTAAAACATAGGAACAAAGAAGGGAGTAGTAGACAGTACCTCCTCGTCTACATTACGATAATGTACAGACACACAAAACTTATTGTTCTCAATTTTTGCTCCTTTGATGTCCTTTGTACACTCAGTGAGCAACTTCCGAACCTGCATAAACAAGAGCCATTCATGATCTATGAAGCACTAACACAGACTCCGGACACGACACTAACATTTAGACGGACATGCTGAGACCAATAATAATTAGAGAAAATGAAATATTTGAATGTAAATACATCTGTCGGTGTTGGACACCAGACTTGCTTTTGATGTGAAGTGTCGGTGCTACACATGCTAGGATAACACCGTATTTCAATCTAGAATAAAAATTGATAGGTGATTTAAGCAAAGTAATTTTCATATATACATTATGCATACCTCATCAATCATAGGCAGGAATTCAGCAGCAGGTTGGAATAAATTGACTTCCTTAGCCTGTAATTTTAGAAGATTATAAATCAATATAGGGACCCTTTAGAAAGATACTTCTAGAACTAGATAGAAACCTTGATTTGAAAACTGGTACCTTCTTATCAGTAGATCTAATGCAATTGGGGTGATTATCAGATACAGACTGTCTAAGAGGACCAATTATGTCCATTCCATGACTACCAGCATAATGGAGATCTGTTAATCCAACAAATTCATGTACCTGAAGAAATAAGATGCAACAATGGTTGGAATCAAAACCTAACACAAACATTTTTTTACAAGTAAAGTGACACTAATGGTCTTTTTTCAACTGTACCAGAGGGGATTTGAACTCTGTCCCTTGAGGTTACAAGGTCGAGCTCTTACCACTGAGCTAGTACAAACATGGAAGTTTGTTATTTACATTTCTCTATATGCAGGTGTTAGTAAACATAAAAGAGAAAAATGAAGTAAGTACAGGAAGATAACAGTTTTGTTTCGTAGATTTCTTCAGCTACCTTTTCACGACTTCTTCCGCTAATTATTGCAGTCGGAAAATACTCTGCCACACTTTTAACAGCAGCACGCATCTGCAGATGTTACATGATCAGAATCAGTTAAATCAAAACAAGAGAAGAAAAACAATGCTAGAAACACACTCTTTTTACACATTTAAAAGTGTATTGTAAGCATTGGCCTTTGTAGAATTTTACATACGTTGTCGGACATGAAAGCACGCTCAGGATTGTCAACAATTGGTGAAAGAGTCCCATCGTAATCAAGAAACAATGCTATTTTCTTGCCTTTTGCAAGGTTAGTAATTTGTTCAAAGGCTCCAATTGCTGATGGAAACTCTAGCTGCAAAAAATATAAAAAAGGAAACGAATAAGGAAACTGCACAAACCGAACTTCCACAACAAATTACATAGAAGGTAGTACTAGTATGTGTTCATACCAGCCAGGTTAAATAAGCAGCATCAGCTTCAGAAGATGCAACACCATGACCAATATCCATAGATATTTTCTTGTGAGTAGGAGAAGATGATCTCATTGCATCAAGCCAACCATTAGAACGAACATCATCGAGAATTCCTATCTTCTTCCGTGGAATCGCCAGCGATGGACCATGCAGAAAAGTTGAAGTACCTGTAGGAGAACATGACAGACTCGAAGGCGCGCCTGCGCCGAGCCTTGACCTTGTCCTTGTTAAGGTTGCAGTTTCAGCAATGCGAGGAGCATGATTTGTCTTCAGGTCCATTGGATCCAGATCTATGGAGAATTTTACAAGATTACGACAATGTAAGACCTTAAATTAGAACAAAATTGATGTGTACCAAATATCTACTTCAAAACCAAAACTTTTAACAAAACAAAAACAACATTTTTGTCACTGTACTTCACAATTAGAAGCTATTGAAAACATTTTTGTCACTCTGAGTCAATGCAAAAAGATTCAAGATTAGAAGCTATTGAAAAGTTAAAATATCAGTTCCATAAGTTAGAACTTAGCAATTGACATTGACTCTGCATATGCATAATTTAATAGGTAGAAGAATTGGTCATGTTACCATCTCAAATAGCCATCAATATCATGATATAAAAAATAACATAAACTTTTTCAAACTTTTGTTTGGTATTCTTCTTTAGACCATAAATTCTAGCAGACTTCTAATTCCAATGAAAATTGATGTCAACTTCACAATTTAATTTTTTAATCAATTTCTTGATTATGATAATATTATTTTACTTGTTATTGAACAGTTGAGAATAGTTTTACATCACATGATCATGACAACAAGCAATTATACAAAGAACATGGGAATAAAAAACTGATCCAGCCATTATTGCAAGGAAGATTTGTCTCCTATAACATGAGTGAATTCAAACTAAACCGAAAAAATCCATAGTCGATAATTCAAGTTTCAACACGTTTACGATTTCACGCAGTAGATACTCAATTCACACAAAAGAAGACAAAAAACTTACGATTTGTTATGCATATGCATGTAGTGTTAATCATTGGTTTATTTTATAACCGGTTATTATGTTAGTTTTTAGGGTTCGAACTCTAGACATCCGATTTAAAACTTTTTGGGAGTCACTTAGCTCAACATCATAACTACCTAATCACTTTACCCTATGAAATAAGCTATTAAAAAAAAGGCACGTTTTGTTCCAAATAAATAAAATAAAAAAAATTGGTCAAGAATATGACCAAATCAAAAAGAAAGTACACAAGAATAAAGAAAAAAAATTCAGAAACATTGAATAAAAACCATTAGTAAAAGGCAAAGGAAAGCAACTGGAAAGGTTCAAAACACAAAAGTATAATACCAAAACAATAAAAAGTCAACAAATATACGCAATCTCCATAAAATAATAACAAACAAAAAACATTGCACATTGCAAGAAACCAAGTTTCAAGAATCTCCAAAAAACAACAAATACATAAGAATTTCCTCAAAAAAAACAAATAAACAAGAACAAGAAACATAAAAGAATTGTTACCTAATACAAGCTTTAACTCCAGCTGCTTCAAAATATTTAGCTCACAATGCAAGTTTAAAATCTCCTAAAAAAAATGGAAACAAAAACAAAAAACGAAATATATTAGAAACATGTTTGGTGAGATAATAAAAGAAAGACAGAAAGAAAGAAAGAGAAAGAGAGAGAATGTGCACGTGTGAGAGTTAAATGAAAACACTAAGAAAAGAAAGTGAAAGAGAAAGAAATATAACATTAACATACCAAGAATAAGATGAAGAAAGAGTAATAATAACAATGAGAGTTAGGAATGAGAAAGAGAAGAAGAAGAGAAGAGAGGAGAAGAGAAAGAAGATGTGTATTTATAAGAGCTGTTTGGAAGTCACCTAACGTGCATTACATGGAAACAACCTCTTTCGCGGTTGTAATGTTGACTATTGAAGATACACCTCATTCTTAAATTAAATAGTGCTTTTTATATTTTTTTTTTCTTAAATTATAAAAATAATAGAATTTTGTCTTATAAATATGTATATAGTGATTGAATTGGTAATAATAGAATTTTGTGTTGATGTGTTAAGTGTGGGTTAAAAATTCACATTAGAAGAAAGATTACATATTGATCAACATATAAGTGAGAAAACTCATATATATGCATATTGTCTTAAGATTTTGAGTAATAACACATTGTCTATAACTCAATTATATGGCTAGTTTTAATTTAAGGAAAATGCTAACATGTGTCATTATGACACAAAATTTAAAGTAAAAAATTTGTCTTAAAAATCATGTATTTAACCCATTGAAATACTATAAAACAAATTTTTATATCATGAAGAGGTATCTTTAGTACACTTGTTAGGATGATCCCTATTTTAAAACATTGATCCACATACTCTTATAGATTCCTCCGAAATTCCTAACAAGATCCATAGTAGAAAGTGTCAAATACTAATACTTCATACACAAGTTACTTTGACTATCTCTTCTATTATATGAACGGTCTCTACCTAAATTTGTATATGATATATTTATTTTATTTAATAACTCTTAACTAGACTTTTGACTCGTGCGACGCATGGGTCTTCTCGACTATAATAGAGACCAATAAATAATATTTAACCCGTAAGATCATGGGTTGATCAATAAACGTAAATTAGATTATTAGAGATACAATATTACAATCAAATGATAATAAAAAAAATTATAAAGAAAAAAGATTAAAAAAATACAAAATTATATTGTTGCACGGGACAATTTTATTTATTACTTTTATAGTTAAACATAAAACATTAATGCAGTTCATGGTTCCTAAAAAATTATTTAGGGTAGCCGAGTTTGCATGGAAATTAGGGTATTGTGTTTGTAAACCTATTAAATAAGTGTACAACAATTTGAGGAAAAAAATTAGGTTAAGTTGCTGCATGCCTAATAAAATTAATAAATAATAAGGATAAGGATTACGATATCTATTAAATTTTTGCTTTGAAAAATATTCACGGTTATTAGAGAGAGAAATGAAAAACTTATATGATGCAAATTTAGAGCCAAAATTTTAAGATAGAGTTGTTGCAAGCCTAATAAGGGATTAGTGGAGAAAAAAATTAGGTTAAGACTTAACAAAATTAATAAACAAGGATAAGGATTAAGATATCTATTAAATTTTTGTTTTGAAAAATATTCACGGTTATTAGAGAAAGAAATGAAAAACATATATGATGTAAATTTAAAACCAAAATTTTAGGATAAGTTGTTGCAAACCTAATAAAAGAGTGAAAAAATTAAGTCAAGACTTAACAAAATTAATAAATTAAGATTAAACTAATTATACAATTTTATTCTAAAAAATTTACGATGAGGAGGGAATGATGCATCCGTTTAAAGTAGGAAAAATCTTCAAGTTCAAACTTAAAAAAATACTTACAAAAGTATTTACACGGGATCAAACTCTTAAATTTAGTTAACCAAACCCTCATGGATATATATAGAAACGCTTTTAATCAAATTTTACAATAAATGTTTTTAGGAGAAATTTAAAAATAAATGTTAAACATAATTTATTTAATAATAATTATAAGCATGATATAGTCATACACAACAGTGACACGCTTCCACCTCAGTCTTGCGTGTTCTCCATTCACCAAATTTGAAACTTTTTTGATTGAAGGCATGAATGAAGCTATTGTCTTTCACTCTGTCCCTCATGAATAAAATAGAGTTGATGTTGACCGAAAGAAGAAAGTTAATTCAGCCGTCCTAATTTGATTGAAATACATCTGTGAATAATTTAAGTTTGATATGTTAAACGTTGAATTAAACTTTTAATTAACTATATGATACGGTATCTACAATTTTCTAATTTTTTAATTAACCCTTCCATTTCTAATGAATGGAGCCCTATTAATCCAAACTTCGATTAAGAGGTAAATAAATTATGATTAATAATTGTTTTATCTATAAATCAAATTTATATTTTTTGAAATGATTTATCATTTGTATTAAACAAACTATTTCTTTCCATAAACAACAGTTGTTGATATGACATAGTTCTTTTTCAAAAAAAAAATGATTTTTATTGATCAAGTATAAGTATCGTGTTTTGAAAATGTATCATGTTTAACAGGTTTGACATGAATCTATTTCTACTAATGTGATGCGTGTGATATATATTGTTAGGTTTGACTCATAGCTAGCGTCGAGTGGACAAGATAGAAGAACCTAGAAGCTCGCCCAATGATATAATCTTTGTTGGTGGATCTCTTTCCCTCGAGCATTTATTTGTGCAAGTGGTTCCTTGGTAAAAACTCTGGTAGCATCTGCTCCTTTTATGAGTGGAGGTTCATCCCCTCATGTGCCGGTACCGGTAGAGTTTGATGGTGTGGGTTTTAGGGCCCGATTGTGTTTGCATGGTTTGGCTTCTGCTTCTCAGTCGCCAATTTGTTGTTGTCCATCACTCTGGTCTTGTAAGGTAGGGTTGTCTCTTGTTGGGGTGGTGACTTGAGCTTTTGAGGAGTTCTTGTGGTTGGTTCATGTGTTGTGGTGGTGTCATTGGCCCCGTGTGTTTATTGTTTGTTTGTTTTTTTTAGATTTCATTGTCTTTGGATTTTTTTTTGTATCTCTTTCGCCCTCCATGTTGGTGCTTTGACAGGTGTTTTTGTACTTTGTTTTCTCCTCTCTCTCCCTCTCCCCCCCTCTCTCTCTCTCTCTCTATATATATATATATATATATA
>Ga0099826_10002057_pt1 | contig 12711 bp, 5 predicted proteins | sample Mtrugardesep15_FD_76830 | JGI IMG/M metagenome (GOLD analysis project Ga0099826, IMG submission 76830) | Root nodule microbial communities of legume samples collected from California, USA - M. trunc garden sep15 | ecosystem: Host-associated > Plants > Roots > Nodule | place: USA: California...
ATAGCAATTTGAGTGTAATATATCACATTTTGTAAGCCCTGAATTTTTAAGTATTTCCATATACTGCATGAGTTAGCTGATTATACATGCTATAAACACTTTGAAGAAAAGCAGATTAACAACAATTAACATGAGTGCCAGGCCTGAATTTAGGTCATGAATAGATGCAGATAATTAGAAGAAAAGATTTTGTAGTATCACCCTCTTGGCTACAGTTTTTGAATCTTTCTTTCCTTTGAAAATCTTTTCCAGTATTATATGAAAGTAGTGCCCAAACGGTCCAAGATAACCGGCTCCAAGAAGCTGCATCCAATAAAAAAAATTATATGATTCCTAATGCATATATATTTATATATAACAACAAAAGGCACAAGTCAATCAAAACTGCAATAATAAAATGCAAATGACCGTAAAAGATAGGAAGATAAATGTGATGGAAAAAAAGAGAAGCAGAGATATACAATAATTGTAAAATAAATGGTGTGAAATAGTCAAAGCTCCGATTAGCAGCAACATTGTAGAAATAGAGCCTTGCAGAAATTTTTGTCTATATACTTTTCTTTTGGCAAATCCAGATGACAAATAGAAACAATTTTAACATTTTAAACAACTTTTGATCAGAGGCCTAATTGTTTATCAAACCCAAGCTCATCCTCAATAATCTAGTACTATCTCTTCCACATGAATATTGGAGATTCAGTGCTCGTTTGGATTTGCGTCCAAACTCTCTCAAACGTGCAAAATTCAAACTCTATAAATTGGAGCTTGTGGCTTTTTCGTTGAAAATATCTTGGGAAGTGTGTGCAAACATGAGTCCATTGGCGAAGATGTGAAACCAAACACATACTCAATAGAAGGTAACTGCACTAACCAACTTAGTGATGAGATAAACTTCTCAATTAACACCCCAAAATCATCAAAAGAAAATATTTTGAGCTTTCTAAAATATAGTTTTTTGTATGAGTTTGAAGTTGTCCTTCGGAGACAGTGCACCGGGGACTTGTACCAATTCACCGTCTCCTCAAGTTTTTTTTTTCAAGAACCTTCCACTTGAGAACATCCATGTACACATTCTTACCTTGTAGATAAATTAGGTTGTAACCTATGTAGCACTGACATTTTGGATTGATAGCGTGTTTGGCATCTGACACAAACACATGTGGTTACATACATTCACTGATGACCACTTGTCCAAACCCTTAGGGTAAGTGGAAATCGGGTTGTAGACGTATGTCTATCATCTATAACATACTCATATTTCATATAATGAAGATGTTGTAATTTGAACTGCAGTATCTAAATACAAATTGTACACCGTAAACCCTACAAAGTAATTGCAGCTGCCCTACCGTCGGAGACGTAGGCACAATTAACCGAACTTCATTAACAAACATCACGTGTTCATTGTTTGCATTTATCGTTTTTTTAATCTTTTCAACCGAGTATGTTAATTGTTATGTTAGTATTTTTCTCTTGAACCTGGACCTATAACTTCTCAACTCATTTAATCATTTATTTCAAACCAGTTGAACTACCCAACCCTCCTAACATTATACATTTAATTTGATTAAAAAAATCTCATAAATTAGAGATTGATTCAAACATGTACTTTACTAGTACTAATCTAGACAATGATTGAAAAACAAAAAAAATGGAAAAGAAACTAACCACTTTAAGAAGAAGTCTTTTGACTTGAAGTTTCTGTATCCCAGTAAGCTTCTGAGACACTATGTCACTTATCCCTGACAACACCCCTGCAGTAATTACCTGTTTTACCCCGAAAATGAAGAATGTGAAGATTAGGTAGCTACAGTAAATGAGAAAAAAGTTTATGAATTATTTCAATCAAAATAAACCCACCAATAATTCAATACCTGGAAGACTAAAAGTAGATTTTTTTATACAAGGGATGAAAGAAAAAAGAAAAAAAAAAACATGGGATGTATAACAAGGGAAATTGAAAGTAAAAGAGATTGAGAAAGAAGAAAAAACTTGCCTTGGTTCTCAAAGGATGTTCTTGAAGCTGTTTGACGTAACTGTTGAGTCCATTCTTTGCAACAGAACCCATCTTCCTCTGTTCGGTTGTTTGATTTGACCGGAAAAATGGGTTACGTCTGTAGTAGAGTAGTTGTTGTTGTTTGAGACTGTTTTGTTTCAAACGTACTTTCCAAAGTCCTAATAAGAGAAAAAATAATTATTAAAAAATGATACTCTAGTCTACATGCGAATTAGAGTCAAAATAAAATAAAAGTCTTACATGTGACATAACTAATAAGAATTAAGAAATCACTAACAATGCAATTATAAAAAGTTACTTCTAGTTACTACTAACATGCTATGAAAAATATGTCTCTTGAGTAACTCATTTAGCATAAACATTGTATTGTTATAGTAGAGACAGATGTTTAAACCCCAAACATTCCATTTATTTATTTTTAAATGTAAGTGTTGTAATTAAACTATTTAATAAAAAAAAGTAGTAATGTGTTTTTTTCGTTGATAAAAGTATAATAATGTGTGCATAAAGGTCCGATCTATGCGATCAAAAAGGTTGGGTGGACTGAAACAACATTTTGTCAAGTTGGATGGTGAGGGATGATGCATGCAAACAATGGTGGAAAAAAATCATACGTCTTTCGGTCTTAATTATAAGTAAGAAATAACTTTTTATATTTAATGAATAGTTAGTGTATCTTATTTGTATTATAGACCAAATACATTTAGTTATTCAATGACTAAAGAGTGAAATTTTTGTTATAATTAAGATCAGATGTAGGATTTTAGGTCGAGAAAAGTGTGTACCTAGCGTTGTTATGCGAAGGACTTACTTATATAGGCTGAAAAGGAGTTGTTGAAGAGTGGTGAGTGAACGTTACATATAAGGTTGGGAATAGGCTAGATCAGCCTACAAGGGCCTACGACCTGGTCTGCTTAGGTCTGACCTGGCTTGTTTAGTAGAGAGACCTATACTTAGGTTTTCTAAAAAGCGTGCTTAGTTAAATAGGTCGGACTTAGGCTTCTAAAAAAGCTTGTTAAACCTAATAGGCCAACCTATTAATACCTATCTATTAAAAAGTATTTTTTATATTAAAATAATTGCATGCATTAAAAATAGAAACACCTTTTTCTCAATCTATTAATCCCACAAAATAAAAAACTTCTTTTGTCTCTATCTAACAACACAACACAATATGGATTCAGGTTCCAACACAACCCTAATGAAGAGAGAAGAGAAAGAGAGCGCACTATTATTAGCTCTAAATTCATTGTGATTTGGTGTTATAGGTTTTTAAGTAGTCTTTAATGTTGTTAAAATTTGTTTGCAGTTAAATATGCTTTTAGTTTTATGTAGGCTTTAAGGTCTGTTAGCCTATTTAGTAGGTTAAATAAACTATTTGATGACATTAATGTAACGTAGGTCTGAAAGTAGATATTCATGTCAGTCCAGGCTTTTAAATAGGCCAGACAAGGTCAAGAAAAACAGCTTTCGATAGGCCATAGGTCAGACTCATGCTTGTAAAAAAATTTGTAGCCCAGACTCATGCCTTTCAAAGTCTGGCCTGACCTGGCCTTTTTCGTAGGCCAAACTCATGCCTTTCAAAGTTTGGCCTGACCTAGCTTATTCCCACCTAGTTATAGATGATGTCCATCGATGTCTGAATTTGGTTGTCATTGGAAGGTGTCATGAGTAGTTAGGGCCGTCTTAACAAATTCATAGGCCCGGTTTTAGTTTTATAAGGGATGCAAAAAAATTAAATTATGGCCCAAAAAAAATCATTTTATAAAAAATTATTAAAAATCATACTTTGGTGGGACTTGAACACATGACCTTCCAATCAACAAAAACTAGCCGTGCCACTGAAGCACACTAAACAGATTGGTGACATATATATTTTGGGCCCAAAAAATTTGAGGTCTAGTGGCATAGGCCAGCTTCGATGGGCTATGGGCCGGCCTTGTGAGTAGTTGAAGTGTTGCGAGTTGGAGAGGATATGAAATTGGTGTTTTGTTGGATTGGGCCCTTGTGCATGTAGAATCCAGGCCAAAGGTCAATTGAGAGAATAATAAATATTTGAGTAGAATCTCACGAAAAAAAATAAAAATGAACATACAACTGGTTTATTTTCTGCACAACTATTTGATATAGATGATTTTTGCCAACATTTCTTTTTTTGCCTAATTTATTCGATCCGTTAATTATTACATTTAAATATTTCAAGTTATTTTATCATTTGTTTGCTTCTCTTGTTCAATCATTCTATTTATGAGCAAAATCTCTCGGTATATATTACTGGTCTCTATAAACGATGTCACCTTGCTGTGATCTTTTCACCGGGGTTCATTATGTGGACTAACTATGCTTTAGGCTAAAGCTGTACAAAGGGATGAATCTTAATTTACATTGCTTCTTGCACTAAATTATTGCGATAAAATAATGAATAAGAGGCTGGTAATAACAACAATAATAAATAGTTATTGTAATACGCTAGTAGAAAATGGTTATTTACATACAACAACAATAGTAATAATACATAAATTTGATATATAAATTGATTTGTATTAGGCTATATAAAGAGGTTAAGACGTAAGAGAAGTGTGAAGAACACTCCTTTTTCAACGATCTCTTTGACATTCATTCATTTAATAAGTGAAATTTACGAGTCTCGCTACTTTATGTTGGATCTATTTCAAAAATATAGGACCAACATTGATTTCATCTAATAAATGAGTGAGTCTTAGAAAGAGTAAAGAAAACAATGTGTTTCTAGCACTCCTCAAAGGTTAATTCTTTTGATAATTCATGTATAATTTATTTAATTTTTTTGCTGAAAATGCATAATTAATAATTGATGATGGTCTTTAATAAATAAAACTAGCTGATTAACAAAGGGTAAATGAAGAATAAAGATTTTTTTTTGTCCCCTACAACGGTTGTATATATATGATCCGACAGTTGTGGAGACCCTTACCATTAAGTTGTTGTAGAGAATAAATGTCTAGAAAAAATGGAATGAAGCTGGCAAAAGGTAACAACAAATAAAGATGACGCAATTTGAGCGGGGTGAATACATGCAAATGAATCCAACTTTAGAACCATGTGAGGGTAAAAGAAAACTGAAGAAACCTTAAAAACAATGATCATCTTTATAGAACTTTACTAAGAGAGGCGGTTTTATGAATGGAAATATGCTTGTTAATCACGCCGTATAATATGGTATGTCATTCACTTTTTATCCACTTTTGCTTTGTCTAATCCGGTGTATTTTGTAATTATTTTCTTTGTTGTTAATGCATTTTGTGACATATATTTAATAAATGTAAAGTAAATATAGTTCATAAAGTATATGAAATTTGTCATTTTAGTTCTGAACGAATGCAAAAATTCGTAAATTATTTTGTCTCTAACACCTTAATAACATGGACTAAAGTAACAAATTTTATATACTTTAGGGACGACTTATTATATTTACACACTTTAGAGACTAAATTAACGAGAGTAGTGGGTGATTTAAAAACTAAATTGATGATTTACTAAGAAAGAGTTATTATAATTATTTGTTTCGAAATGAATGTCATTTTTACTTTTTAATGTAGAATTTATATATATAAAAAAATCCATCTATATGTACACTGCTTTCAAAATATTATATTTCACTTTGTTTTTATGATGGTATAAAACACAACATTAGTTAACAAAGTTAATTTAGCAAAAGTATCATGTCTTCATCAAACTTTATTGTATTTCTCAATTTGTATGCAAAACCATAAACAACACGAGGTGTAACCAAGCCGATAACAAAAGGCCTTACTATTTTTGATGGTTCAAATTTTTAGTTCTTTGTGAGAACATTTGTATAATATAAGTATGGAATGTTTAATAAAGTTGTTAGGATTCTAGTTATAGCTCATCAATTGTGTCTGAATTAAAATGTGTGGACAATGAAATTCGAACCATGTATATTGAGTCGAAAATGCATTTTGTAAACCAACAAACCAAATAAGAAATCATATCTTTTTTTTGAATGAAAATAAGAAATTGTTTCACATTTAGGATGTTAGTAATATGTAAAGGTTAGTTTACTTGGTTTCATTTTACATATTTGATGTTATTGATGTTTATTTTTAATGAAAAAAGATGTTAGTTACAAGGATGACTATTTTTAATGTTATTGATGTTATCTACGATATACACCCAGGACGAATCTTTTTTAAAAATTATATTTTTTTTATTAGGCATCCATTTTTACTATTAAAACAGTCTTCATTTTGATTTGGACGACCATGTAGAAGAGTACATGGATCTTTCACACTAGAAACATGAACGTGTTCGTCGTCACCTACACCCTTTTCCCCCTCTAGACATGGAAACATTTCCAATGTGCCACTTTGGTTAGAAGCAAATGCAAACAACTTATTTTGAGGATAAATTGGTCAAACCAGTAATATTGATATTTGTATGACCCTTTATGATAATTTTTTTTTCTCTCGTAAAAAACAATAGAGAAGAAAAAAAAAGAGGATATGAACATAATGTGAGTATGAGATAAAGAATTATCATAAAGTTGTCACAAAATGGTTTTACAAATATCATTTTTTTTTATAAATATATATATATATATATATATATGAAAACCCGTAGATTTAGTGGGAAAAAAAATATCTTTCTAGATCTAATGGTCCTCACTTCTACAATTGTTAAACCATGCGACTGTTATAGAGAATACATGTCTTGAGAAAGATAAAGGAGGCTGGCAAAAGCTAAGACCGATGAAAGAAGACACAATTTGAGCGGGAAGAATACGTATGGCGTACTACATGCATATGAATCCAAGGTTGAAACCATGTGAACGGTTAAAGAAAGCTAAAGAAATATTTAAGCCAATGATCAAACTTTAAATAACTTTATCGATAAAAGTTAGGTTTAATAGCAGTTTTCGCCTCCTAACTTTCACGAAGTTGTGATTTTGATCCCTTAAAAAAAACTACAAAACCGCCTCCTAAGTTTTGCAACTGTAGTAGTTTTGGCCCCCCAAGGCCTTTTGAAAACACATGACACCTCACTTAGGGTGTCACGTCAGCGTAGACCGAGACAAAATTGGCACTGGGGGACAAAACTGCCACAAGTGCAAAACTTAGGGGGCGGTTTTGTAATTTTTTTTAGAGGGCCAAAATTGTAACTTTAGAAATGTTAGGGGGCTAAAACTGCTATTAAGCCTAAAAATTATGGTAAAAATGGAAGTATGCTTGATATTCGCTCTGCACAATGCGATGTGTCATTCATTTTTTGATAACTTTTCTTCTGTATAATCTAGCGTATTGTTTAATTCTTTTCCTTCTTAGTAATGTATTTTGTTACATATATTTATAAATGTGAATAATAAGAAATATAGTCCATAAAATATACAAAGTTTGCCAATTTAGTTCCTTTTTACCTCACCTTGTTTATAAGCAAATATAAACAACTATTTTTTTTATGAACCCTCTCGTTCTTAGAAAAAAGAGCCCATGTTATAATCTGGTGTTCAACTGAAAGTAAAGTAAAGTCTGATAAATAAATTGTTTCACTCAGACATTAAACTTGGGTTCTCACAAACAATTCTACTATAAGAAGTTCATTAATACTTGACTCTAATTACTTGCTTATTAACCTCTCATTTTGAGGATAAATTGTCACGTTAGTAATATAAATACATCATCTCATGGAACCAATCATAACTCTCTCTCTCCACTTCAATTTTGTTCTCCGGTTTCAAACTAAAATCTCAATCTCTCCATAGTGAAGTCGAGAAACTAAAATCTCAATCTCTCCATAGTGAAGTCGAGGTATATCTTCTTCATCTCCTCTATATATGTTTTCTTCATGGTTATAATTCATGGAAATTTTTTTATTACCAAATGATTTTTTTTCAATATTTTAATTTCGAAAAAGATTTTATAAATTTTTTGGAAAAAAAAATCTGAATTTTCTAAAATGATTTTTTTTCCATATTTTTAAAAATTAAATATTTTTTGTACAAAAAAAATTTTAAAAACTTTTTTTTTTCGAACAAAAATCTGACATTTTTTTTAACTTTTGAATTATTTTTTTTTGTATTTTGAAAATTAAATTCAAGATTATATTTTTCGAAAAAAATCTGATTATATTTTCTGATTTTTTAAATTTCGAAAAAAAATCTTATCCTTTTTTCCTGATTTTTTAATTTTTTGAAAACAAAAATTGTTAATAGAAATTTTTTCCAGAATTTTTAATTTTTTTTGGAGTAAAATAAAAAATTTCTTTAATTTTAACATATTTTTTATTTTTAAATTACATAAATGAATTTATATTATTTTTGGATTTTTTAAAATTAAATTTCAAATATTTTAATAATTAAATTTATGATGTGGCCAACCAAAAAAAAATTAAAATTAAAAAAAAGCCAAGTCAGCGCCACATAGGCGAATATGGTGAGTTGGATGGGGGAGGGGTGTATTCCGAGAATTTTCTTTTTTTACAAGGGTGCAAATCAGCGAATTTGCTGAGTTGGATGGGGGAGGGGGGTATTCTGGATTTTTTTTACGAGGATGCAAATCAAACCAAAATTTTTACAGGGGTGAAAAACACTATTAACCCTAATAATAATAATAAAAAAATATAGTCCATAAATTATATAAAAATAATTAGTTTTAAAGTATATGAAATCTGTCAACTTAGTTTGTAAAGTATACAAAAATTATATTATGAAAATTTTACAAAAAATATTATTAAATTTTCAATTGCTTTTTGATGGCCGAGTTTAGGCAAGTTTATCAAGTAAAAAATGTAAGTAGATTATCGTATCCACATGAATTGTTGTTCTAAGTAGGCGATTCGTGTGACTTATTTAAAAACATAAAACAATAAATAAAATAAAAGGTAAGGGGGGAGTCAGTGCAATTTGATCTTTTTGCTCAGAGCGAGAGTTTAGAAGTAACGTGTTTTGATTGCAGAATGGTAGGGACGATTATGATTATTTGAATCCCCTCTATTCATTTGTTGGAATGGTCAATCATTATTCAGGGATTTGTTATGTGTTTCATTTATATGATGAGTTCATGAGGTTTTATTCTCCTCCAATTGTCAAGTTGCACATACTGATCACTAAAGTTATACGCGCGCTCCAGTATTTTTAATATTTAAATTATATTATTGGGATAACTAACTACATAATATACTAATTATTCAAATAAAAATAAATAATTTGGGGTAGCTAAAGCTACCCTTTTGATGCTCATAGTTTGGCTCCTACCTTTAGCCTTTAGAGTACTTATTAACATTTTTGTCAAGTTAAATATGGATTTTAAGAGTAGAATTGAAAATAACTTTAGAAGAGCCAATAGAGTTTATAAAGAGACCATTTCATATTTCCTACAATGACTTGATCATTTCCATGATAAAGAGAACTTTGGAGACTTTTTTGTTCCCTTGATGTAATGTGATGTGTTTTCAAAGGAGTATATAGCAATTAGGCAACAAGCAGCTGCTGAGTTGCTGAGTGAGCGAAGGTGCCATTAAATTGCATAGCCAAGGAGGAGATTTTTTGCCACACACTTGATAGGTAGGGTGTGGCCCACTAAAAACTTAGAGATTGAGACGTGTTATAACTAATCCTCATTAATTAATATACTCCTAAATTTTAGTCAGGCAATTATTTAAACCATAATCTAGCTTTAGATTCGAATAAACTCGATGCTTATGAAAAAGGACAATGGTGTATGATACGAATACTTCCGACAACAAATTTGACGTATGTGCAAAACACTACCATACATAGGTGATATGGTACAAGTAGTACAATTGATTAGAGGATAAAAATGTAATTATCAATTAAATTAGTACAGTCCTTGAATTTCAATTAAAATTTGACAAATTTTTATTTATCCATCAACAACATGTGGATAGAGTTACTCTTATTGAGTTTACACCAATTAAAATCATTTATTTATCTTATAACATAAATAATAAAAGACAAATGAATGATTTTGATTGATGTCAATTCATAATGAATAACTCTAATAAGTTTTCGTTGATGGTTAACGTAGTTGTCATTTTATAACAATCTTCATTACTATATGAAAAAAATATAAGATGACAATCAAGTTATTTTGAAATGATTCCTTCAAAAAAAAATTATTTTGAAATGAGATTTATTGCAATTAAAATTTGACGCGTCACACATTTAATGCATCCGTATAGTTGAATCAAGATCATAAAATTTAAATTTTAATGTAGTTTTTAATTTTGTAAAAATAAAAGATATCAAACTTGAGATATAAACCGCACTATCTCGATCTAACAATCATGAATATGCCGAATTTATAAATGTGTGAAACTTGTGACATGGTCTAGTTATTTCGTGCTCACTAGTATAATTTGCTAAGTCCACCAATGAAATATTGAGATCCCTAAATGTAAGCGATTGGTGATCTATACGTACACGATACACTATCGAGTTGAAATTATTCTTGTATTTATTTTCTTAATAGATATGCCACTAAAAAACAATACACTGTGCTTTTTTTGTTCCTAAAATATTACCACATTCATCTACTGGAGTATTAGTCTATATGACTATATATATAGTACTAGTATTGATAAAAAAGCATGACTATATAGTACTAGTATTGATAAAAAAAATGTATGACTATATAGTAGGAATATAATAAGACTATACGTAATAGATGACGGTCTGAAAATTGATATATGGCAGTGTAGATATGAGACAAGATGTATATTTATAACAATTAGGGTATAATCACCTTGTAATTAATTTATAATAATATATACTATTACAACAAATTATTATATTTCCCTCAAAAACAAATTATTATATTATGACGTTTTCAAAATAGTTAACAAATGTCCTTAAAAAAAAAAGGTTAACGAATGATGATTTTTTTTAACTAAATAATTAAATTATGATTCTTTTATTTACCATGAGTTATCTATTGAGGATTTTTTAATGGATGATCTCTAATACTAACATTTGTTTAGTTTTATAGACTTTCTTAATCTTGTCGAACCTCTAGAACTAAACTCACATAAACTTTATCCAAAACAATTTCCACAACTTGAGGTAATTCAATCAGAGATTTGTCGGATAATAAACGTGAACAACTCTTCATACAAAAATGCAACATTATTTGCCACGTTGTGGGAGTCTTGCCGCTTTTCCACTAGACCCGACACCCGTTGTTACAATTAAAATTTATGATATTATTTATTAATAAAATTATTTTACAAATTTTATAATTAAATAAAAATATACCATAATAATATAATCCATGCATACTAGCTATGCAATGACACCTTCAATGTTTAATAAATAAAATCCATGTGGGCAGGAGTAGTTGGTTGGCTTTACTACTTCTTGGTCCCTATTGAACGTTGAAAGAAGCCAAAACAAGCTTGTTGAAATTTATTAATTAGAATACATAGAAAAGTCAATAAAAAGGCCAAGTCTAATCTTTGAGGTTAGCTATGACCTCTTCCCATATATTTTTGATCCATTCTCTTCCCTTGTTCTATGGTCTATTATATATATCACCCACTCCCATTCATTTTTTTTCATAAACTCTCTTCATTAGAAAAATAATTTCTCATCTAAAATTAATCTTTCAGCTCTCAATATTCATCAATACATGGTTAGTATACAATTCTCAGCAGCAGCTAATTTATCTTCTTTGAGGACAGTTAGTGCTGCTATCCATCTTCCAAAACTTCCACGATTGTCTAATTTATCAATTCCTCAATTATCAAAAACAAGGCAAATAATTGAGGAATTTAATGGATCAAAAGATCAACTAGAAAAGTTTAATAACGTTGTTCTCACCACAAACAATAAGAAGTCAAATGAAATTATTAAACTATATGCAGTCTTGGAAGCTGTTTCTGACAGAATTGAAATGCATCACAACATTTGTGAACAACGTAACAATTGGAACAATCTTCTTTTGAATTCCATCAACATGATTACTCTTACTGCTACAACCATGTCTGGTCTTGCTGCTACTGTTGCTACTACTTGTTCTGATTCATCACTTTTGGCTTTGAAACTATCTTCTGCTATTTTATTCTCTGCAGCCACTGGATTATTGCTTATCATGAACAAAATACAACCTTCTCAATTGGCCGAGGAACAAAGAAATGCTACGAGATTATTCAAGCAACTTCAAAGTCAAATCAAAACTACAATTGCTATTGGAAATCCTACCGAGGAAGATGTCAAAGATGCAATGGAAAAGGTTTTGGCACTTGATAAAGCATACCCTCTTCCTTTATTGGGAGCAATGCTTGAAAAATACCCTTCAAAATTTGAGCCTGCTAATTGGTGGCCTTCTAAAAAAGGGAAAGCACAAAGCAAGAGAATAGAAAAAATGAATAATGGATGGAGTGAAGAATTGGAAATGGAAATGAGGGAGGTTGTTGAAGTCATAAAGAGAAAAGATGCTGAAGACTATAACAGACTTGGAAACATAGCATTGAAGGTAAACAAGAGTTTGGCAATTGCAGGGCCGTTACTCACAGGAATTGCAGCTATTGGATCAACGTTTGTAGGTAGTAGTTCTTTGGCTGCATTTGTTCCTCTCTTGGCTGGTTCATTGGCTTCTGCTGTTAATACTTTTGAGCATGGTGGACAAGTTGGCATGGTTTTTGAAATGTATAGAGCTTCTGGTGGTTTTTTCAACTTG
>Ga0099826_10002058_pt1 | contig 12710 bp, 8 predicted proteins | sample Mtrugardesep15_FD_76830 | JGI IMG/M metagenome (GOLD analysis project Ga0099826, IMG submission 76830) | Root nodule microbial communities of legume samples collected from California, USA - M. trunc garden sep15 | ecosystem: Host-associated > Plants > Roots > Nodule | place: USA: California...
AATACTTCTAGAAAGGAGATTTTGTCGAGTTGGAATCCTATCATGAAGCAGCTGGCAAGAGAAAACAATCACCTTGAAATGATACCAAGAATCCCACACCTTGAAAAGAAGTTGCACAATTTCGTCTGACCTCTCGCCCACCACATTGGCTCTCATATGAAGGAATTTACAAGCTAATACTAATGAATAAATGTTCAATAAATCATTATTCCAGACCCAAAAGACTACATCTTCAGAGAAGGTCAAACTCTCTAAAGTCTGAAGCAACTCTCCCAAAATCACAAGTTTCGACTCAAAAAAATCTCTCCTCCACTTAAGATCACAGACCCGTTCAGATCCCTCTCTCATGATCATATCAATCATTTTAGCTTCTTTGTGAATATAAACTTGAAACAACACGGGGAAACAAATTCTCAAAGCAATAACTCCCAACCAGAGATATTTCCACAAATCTTTAGATCGACCATCTCTAATCTTTTTGAAGATACTATCAGAAAACTAAACACTATACTTAAACTGACATGTTTCCAATAAGGAGATCTCCTTCCACCAGTTTGAGACACCTCTTAAACCCACCGCCTTCCTCCCACAATGATCCCACGAAGACCCTTTCAAACATCTTGTTCTAATAATATCTTTCCACACAATCTCCCCTCCTGTAATCAACCTCCAACGCCACTTCCCCGAAAGGGAAAGATTAACAAAACTTAGATCTTTGGTGCCCAACCCTCCTTCACTCTTAGGCATACAAACATCTAACCATCATATCCAAGGAATCTTTCTCGCCCCTTTAGACCCTCCCCACAAAAAAGAACGTAATTGAATCCTCACAATCCGTCTCCAAACACCATTTGGCATTTTCAGAAAGGAAAGGAAAAAAATCAAAATAGAGTTAAGTACCGAGTTTAAAAGAATCACCATCCCACCTAGACTAACAAACTTATTACTCCATGAGCTCATACGAGTTACCAACGTATCCAACAAACAATAGTTCCTCTCAAAAAACAAAAAAAAACAATAGTAAAGAGGTCCCAAAAAAGAATGACTTCACATCATTTTGTCTGATTGACAATCAGATACATTTATGTTTAATAAGACATAAGTTTTTTACTTCAAAAATAAGATAGTTTTTTTTGTCAAGATATAAGTTTTAAACATGCGAAAATCAAGAACATATTAGCCATGAATCACAAGCTACTTCCTTCGGTCACCATTTTCATCATTCACTTCATCATCAAATCAAATGCATTCCCCTCCTATTGCAAAGTGGGCATACATTCTTGATTAGGAACCAATCTTGAGTGCAGGTTATGTGAAATCTATGTGCACAGTCCAGTCTTCGAATTTCTTCTCCAGCAACAAAATTTTCCTAACATTAATAGATTCAATTTGTTAGAGAAAAAAAAAACATATAGACCTGACATCTAAATGTATGAAGTCTTTGATCTTCATGAAAGAGAGTATATAGAATGAAATAGAAATAGAAATTGATTTAAAGTAACATGCATGCCCTAAGTTACCCTCATATGATTTGCCTTACCAGACAAATGCGACACGATTCTTCATTTTCAGGACCGTCATCCACAAGCTCAAACCTTTCAACTGCTATATTTGTCATCATTGCTTCCACTCTGCGTATCCACCGGTTTGTTAGGCGTTGCAGCCACAGCGGCTGCAAATTTTTATTCGTACATAAGCATTCAATTAAAATTAAGGAATTGACTAACAATAATTATTGTATTTGAGCAGAATGTATACGAAAAAGATTGAAAGAAAAAGTTAAAAGAAAGTGACAATGCAATACTATGAGAAAGGAGAAGAGATGAAAAGAGAGATTGTGGATGAAGATATCAAATATTTATTTGCTTTGTTGAATACCTCGTTTTGAGCATCATAATTGGATTGCTGAAGATGGGGTAACACAGGTTTGTTTGGACCATTAATTGGTTGTGGAAGATGGCGTAACACAACATTATAGTAGTCCATTGCCGCCTTATCCTGTAAAAACACGTTTGCAAATATCAAAACGTTTGATTAGAAGTTAAAGCCTAGAGAAAATCTCAAACAATCTCATAAAGTCTTGTGTCCATAAATCAACTCAAATAAGTGAACGTATACATATAAAGAAATTGATCTAGTATAGACGCCTTGATAAGTGGTCTATCATGAACTTGTACTTCAAAAATATTTGAAACTCCAAACAACTATAATGCTCATCTTCATATTTACTATTGAAGTAATGATTTAATTGATATCAGTTTGATTAAAACAACAAAAAATAAATATATAGTTTGTGTTGAATAGACATCAATCAAGTTATTGTTTTAATCATAAATATGAGAAATCTTATCATTTTAAATATTAGTTCACGATAGACCACTTATAAAGATGATCCATTGAAGAACTCATCAACAAACATATACTAAATATCAAGATATATAGCTAAGAAAACAGCTAGAAAATAATGAATTTATAGCTTTGTAAGGATGAGTCTATTAGTACATGTTATAACACTGAGTCCCCTATGTATTAGTAATCATCAAATCAATCATAGATATAAATTTGAAATTAAAAATGCATAAATACCTGCATCCTTAAAGGTTGACCTGAGCGTTCACGTTCCCAAGCAATTTGGGCCTGTTATGCATCAAAACTAATGAAGATGAAACAATGATCCCACTAAATCATAGTCAAGCTCTAAGTCTCAACTACAAATTAATATAGGAAAATTCTAACAATCCTTGAGAGACGCTAATTAAGGAAACGAATATCGTAAAAATATTTTTAATCATACGTAGTCAAACTCTTAAAAGTATAAAAAAAATATGATTTTTTAAATGCAAATTTTTTTTATGTCTTATTAATTAGTATCTCTGTCCCAAAGACACCGGTTATCATGACTCATTAATATAACAATTTGCATAAAAAAAAATTATTACATCTCACATAATCAATTTCCTTTTTCTTATATTGTTGCAATGTATTAGAGATGAAGATGTTGCATTGGATGTGCGGTAAAGCTAGACGAGATAGAATTAAAAATGACAACATTGGAGAGATCCTTAAAAAAAAACTAGAGTTTGGATAGTACCTATAGTAGAAACTAGACTTAGATGGTTTGGATATAGAGGGGAGTCAAATCACTGGAATTAGAGAAAGACTTAGAAAAACTACAAGAGAAACTATAACAAAAACAGTGGAACACAAATAAATGATTTTGATTTATGTCAAGTCAAAATGGGTAACTCTGCCCACCTTTGACGGGTAATGTAGTTGTCACCTAACATAATAGTGGAGGTCAAATGAATGATTTTGATTGCTTTCAACTTAGTAAGGGTATAAATAAGAATTTTCCACATTAATTAGAGGCATTGTTATACTCCTTCCAATCTAAATTGTCACTTGCGTTTTTTTTTCTTTTTCAAAATAATTCTCATTTTATAATATCAATACAACATTTTTTTTCTCAAAAAAAAAACCATTTATTTATTATTATTATTTTCACTAATATCACCTTAAATATAGAATTTCATTTCACTTAACTACTCTACTAATAATAGTCAATGAAGGTGTTTAATAAACTATACAGATTTTATCATTAAAATAAACTCAATAGATCACTTTCTTAAGAATCGCGTACAACCCAAATGTGATAATAAAAATAAAACGGATGGAGTAAAATATAATTAGAGATTGAATTCCAAAAAAATACTCTCTTTAGTCCTTATTATAAGAAGAAGAAGAACAAAAATCAAAATTAAAACAATCATTAGTTATTGTAACTTTGTGAATGTTATCACAAATATACCCCCATATGTAAAAGAAAAAAAATTGACAAAATATACTCTCATAGAAATTTTTGAAGTATTAAACACACACGCTAATATTAAAAATATAAATATTAAAGAAAGGCTAGATAAATCTTTAAATCAATAAATATACTTTAAAATTTATAAAAAAAAATTATAAATAGGACAAAAAAAATAGAAAACTTTCTTATACATGTTAACAATAAATTCACATGCATTTTACTTATAGGATTCTTGGATAAATAAATAACGACAACAACACATACAGGGGCGGAGCAACCCCCAGCTAGCCTAGGCACTAGCCCAGACTCAGCTTCAATTTTCTTGGTAGCAAGCCATTACTATAACTTTTAGTTTTTCCTGCGGATTTTTGTGTAAATTCTGCAGGAAACACATTTCATGCAGATTTTGTCAAGGATTTAGGTTATCGGGTGAGGTAATACCTTAGGATTTTAGGATCTGTATGAAAGATATATCCGCAGGAAATATGAAATTAACCGCAGGAAATATGAAATTATCTGCAGGAAATATAAAATTATTCGTACGAAAGAAGTAACGTTTTGCGATAAATTTTTTGCCCAGACTCTATAAAATCTTGACTCCACCACTGAACACATACATACCTTATACTCCATCATTTCTCTCACTTCGGGATTTGGAACATAAATTGGTTGTTGCTCAACATTTCCACCAACTGTTACTTGTTGTTCGACATTCTGACCAACTTGAATCTCAGCAGTGTTCATTGTTTTCAAATATTTTGCTCTCTTGAAGATCGATAGAAACAAAGAAAAAAAACCACTAAGAACTCAAGTGGTGAAGCCCTCCTCGTCACTTAACCTGCACAAGAATCAAAAGACAATAGTATTCAAGAGCAATGTTAAAGGCATTATCTTTTCATCACTCTCTTCAATATTTATTTTATTAGATGAAATGATATATGATCCATTATTTTAAGTATAACCTATTTTGAAAGTGTTAGGCTCACCAAAATTTAAGTCAATAAAAAATTGAGTGTTGGAAAGAGTTTTTCTAGCACTCATCTAGTATTTAATAGTAGTCTATTAAACATTGAAATTTACTAGCGTTATTTGCACATTCTCTTTTTTCTGTGGTGACCGATGTTTGAATCCCAGACCTTACATATATCATACATTATTCCTATCACCTGAGCTAAGCTCACGAGGACTATTTATACATTCTCTAAAATAAAATAAAAAATTGTAGTAATTAATTTTTTTTTATAGGAATTAGGAAAGACTGTAATTATAATCTTTTGCATCCCAATAAATCCATAGAGTATCCCCATAAGTCTAGGTCTTTTGGACGTTAAGAATAATACTATATACTCGGGTATTTAGGTCGCAATTTAAAACTCTTAATTCCATCCCAAGAGTTTGGTTTGCAGGGATGAAACCTTGTTCGTTCCTCTCCAACAAGCTCAACAATACTTTTTTTTTTTTGAAGAAGCTAACCTAACCCCCTCTCTGACAAGCTCAACAATACTTAAACAGTTGAGTCGCATCAATTGGGTTAAAGAATTATAATATGTGCATAATAAGATTTAGTTATTCTACCGATTAAAAAATAGAATTACTTTTTTTTTTGAGCAAAAAATAGAATTACTTATTAATTAGTTCTTAACCATCAATCTATATATAAATAAACTGATATATAGTGTTTATCATTGAAGGAAAAAATCTTAGAAAACAATCTAGAGATTATATATGTGGTGAAATCATTGCAATTTATCATCAATGTTGTTGAAACCGAATTAGGATTTTATCTATCTATGTATAAGTTAAGTTAAATAATCAAGAACACTATTGAATTACTTCCGTAAATTTTTATCTCATTTGGGTTACCGCCTTGTCTATCAATTATCTAATGAAGGAAAGAACTTCACATGCACTTTAGTTACTTCAAATTTATGTGTGTCAAATATTTTTTATTTAGGATTATGACCAATCAAACAAAACGAATTCAATTCCAAATTCCAACTTTAATTAAACGGTTTAAAACATAATTTTCAATTATTTTATGTTTAAGTTAAAAAAAAAACTTTATTGTTTTAAAAAAGTCGACATACATTTCTTACAAGTGAGAAGTGTGTTTCAGAAAAATATCCGTCTATTTTAAGAAGAAAAAAAATCTAAAAAAATAATATGTGAAACAAAAAAAGTTGTTTGTTTTGGAGAAATGACACACTTAGACCCTAATAGTTTCGAACATCAACTTACAAAATATATATGTAATTGTTTAGAACATAAATCTACAAAAAAATAATTGAAATCATTTGATACGATAATTCGTGCAAAAGATTCGGTTAATTGGAAATAATAAAAGTAGACAATGCCTAAGTGAGGGGTGAAAAAAGTTAATGTCCTAATTAGAATATTGGATTATTCTGTCAATTTTTTTTGGCATCATCATATCTATTGATGTTCGTTATCATATTGATGCATCACATTCTATTTATTTACATTGGCATGATCATATAACATTGACGCTATAATTATATTTCATATAATCTCTATTTAATTAAGTAATTACGGGGAGGGAGGGAGGGAGGGAGGGAGAGAGATGTGGTCTCTCTAAAAAACTAGGACAACCACATTGGCAATCTTTTTCATCGGTGGAGAGGCACATCAGGGTGGGAACGGGTCCAGGGACAGGGTGATCATGGACAGGACGAACAGCAGGAGGTTTTGCAGCAAGGAGGTTTTGGGGTATGGCAGGTTCGACATCTAGGGTTTGGGTTCAGCCATGACAATATTTTATTAGGGGAATAGTACAAAAATCAAGGCCTAGGTATATTCATACAGTTGCACGTGTTTCTGTTAAGTATGTACAACAACACCATTCACGTACAAATATTATTGCAGACCGTGATGTTATTTTAGGAGCTGACATTTGAAGGTTTGTTTCGTTTTGTTTCACTAATATGTCGGACTTGATAACATACTTCTATTTGAAAAAAGGTTTTAAGGAACGTGGAATATTAAATGAAGCTTTGAATAATGTGAAGGATGTGAACAAGTTATTGGAAGCTTTGAATAATGTAGCTTTTGGTCAGTTTTGTGTTTGGACGAAAGTATCACGGTTTGATCGCTTTACCACTAGTCCCGATAAATTAAAACAGAAGGATGGTGTAAGGGGAGAAGGCGTTTTGGTGGACGAATTGGGGAGGAAGGAGAGGGGAAAAGCTTAATGGTGAGGGAGAAAAAATTATAGAGGGTTATGGTGGAGGGGGGAGAAAAAATAGTATGGGTAACACTGTTGTAGAGGGAGGAGTTATGGGAAGGGAGAATGCTAAATTGTTGGCTAATCGAATGAGGAGGGTTATGGGGATTGTATTTTCTGAGGTTTTGTGAAGCATATGCAAATCCTTTATGGCCTCCGTATAGCCAACGAGGTTGTTAATGAAGCTCGTAAGCTGAAAAAAGATTTAATGTTGTTCAAAGTTGACTTTGAGAAAGCATATGACTATGTGGAGTGAAACTATTAGGAGGTTTTTATGGGTAGGATGTCATTTCCAACTTTATAGTCGACGTGAATGAAAGAATGTATAGGTTCAGCAACAACTTCGGTTTTGGTTAATGGAAGTTAGACCTACAAACTTCAGTTGAAGAGGGGCTGGAGAGAAGGTGATCGATTTCCCCTTTTCTTTTCCTGATAGCTACATAAGAGTTACATGTTATGATGAAAGTTATGGTGGATTCAAATATTTTTACTAGCTATAGTGTGGGTAGGCATAATCCTACTGTAAATTCTCATTTGAAATTTACGGATGATATGTCACTTATGGGGGGGTCAAGAGTTAGGTGATTGTCAAAGCCTTGAGGGTTGCTCTCACCCTCTGTGAAGTTGTGTCGAGGATGAAAGTTAATTTTCATAAGAGCATGTTAGCTGGTATTAATATTGATGAGTCGTGGTTGATTGAGGCGGCTTCAATTTTTTTGTGTAAAATTGGGCGTATTCCTTTTTTAAATATGGGCCTTCCTATTGGAGGTGATGCTAGACGCGTTATTTTTTGGGAGCCAGTTACGACCCACATAAAGGCTAGACTGTTCGATTGAAAGAGTAGAAATTTGTGGTTTTGTGGCCGCTTGAGTCCCCATAAACCCGTCTTGTCTTCTCTACATGTTTATGTTCTTTCTTTCTTCAAAGCTCCCTCAGGTATAATCTCCTTTATTGAATCTATTTTAAATAATTTTTTTGGGAGGGGTGAGGATTATATGAAAATTGCCTGGGTTGATTGGGATTCAATTTGTATGAGTAAGGAATATGGTGGTTTAGGGATGCGGCAGATGAAGGAATTTAATATTGCACTTTTAGGTAAATGGTGTTGGAGGTGCTTGGTGGACAGGGAGGGGTTATGGTTAAAGGTGTTATCATCTCGTTATGGATAGGAGATGGGGCAGCAAAATGAAGGGTGAATGGATGGATCTTCTTGGTGGCGGGAGGTCGTGAGAATTCGAGATGTTTTAGGTGTTGACGGAGGTAGTTGGTTTGAGGAGAGCATTCAGTGGAAGGTTTGTAATGGCTCTAATACTAATTTTTGGACGGATACATAGATAAAGTCGGTTCCTCTTAGGGACAGATTTATGAGACCTTTTGATTTGCTTGTTAATAAGGATTTGACGTTGGTATAGATGTTTCCTTTAAGGTGGGGCGAAAGAAGGGAGGCGTGGTTGTGAAGGTGCAGATTATTGGCTTGGGAGGAGGAGGTAGTATGGGAGTGTACTATCTTGCTTTCTGAAGTTTCTTAGCAGGATACTATTACTGATGAATGGCAGTCGCGCCCAATTTGGGAGACGGATACACAGTCTGTGGTGTGTATCAAATGCTTACCCGGCAGGAGACACACGACTACAATGATTCAACATAAGATATTTGGCATAAAAATGTTCCTTAGAAGGTTTCCATATGTGCATGGCATCTTCCGCGTAACACGTGGCTGACAAAGGATAATTTGGTTAGACACGACATTATTTCTGATGACTATTAATCGTGTGTGTCCAGGTGTGGCCATAATTGATCAGCATATCATCTTCTCCTCCATTGTCCTATCTTCGGCACTCTTTGGCATGTTATGAAGGATTGGATCGGTGTCTATTAAGTGAATTTCTCACATTATGGATCATTTTACTCAGATTGTGTATTATACAGGAGGTTTAAAACCCCAATGATATTTTCTTAAGCTAATTTGACTATGTTGTGTTTGGGTATTGTGGACTTAAAGGAATAATAAGTTCTTTAATAATAAAGCAAAATCAATTGAGCAGCTGATGGATAAAGCCAGAGTATTATCATCTAGGTAGCTTAAAGCTAAATATGCTAGTTTTCCTTTTGGTTAGCATATGAGGTGGCAACAACCCCTTGTTTGTTTGGGTTTTGGTTGATTTTGTTTTTTCTATTTTGCTATTGGATGCTATTGTTTAATATTGTTTGGCTCTTATTTGCACATCTTGCACTAGGGAGCAAACGCTTCCTTTTATGGTAATATATATTTCATTTTGCATTGTTGAAAAAATAATAATTATATTTCATATATGAAGCATATCGTTTTTTTTTCTGAAGGAAAAAAAATAGACTACTTTGACCAAAAAGAAAAGGAAAAAAAATATATTTTGCAAAAAATAAATAAAATGGTTAATTAATAAGATATTTGCCTCATCTTTATAAATTTTATCAAGAGTCATTTCTATCCAATATGAGATTTGGGGTTTTCCTAATAACTTTCATAACATATAGCATTGCAACCTCCAAATTATGCATTTGAAAACAAAAATTGGAGTAGAATAAGAAGAAGAAAAAAAATCATAACAATAAGTCAAAATTTCCAAAGTAATCAAACAATCACAACAACTACATGATTCAATAGTCATTACAGAGAATAAAACGCAAATCTGGAATCAAACAAAACAACAGTGATATGAGAAACATAAAGCAGTGGTGAAGGCTTGAAGCACTAACCAAGCAAAGGCTTGAAGCACAAAGAGCAGAATAGACAAACAGAGAAACCAGAGTGTTGGATCTTGAAACACCAACGACGGCAGTTTGATGAAGAAGTTCAATGAGAGTGTGTGGAGAAACTAGGGTTCATGGTTTTATTGTTGTAAATGGTGTGTTGTGAGTGTGATGAGAATAAGATTGATGAGAAATAAAATGAGGAATTTTTTTGGGCTTGGGCTAAGTGGGCTTAGTAAGCAACTAAATGTTTCCCAAAATCAAAAAGTTATCAAGTTTAACGGTTCGATTTATCGGGTAATTGGATTTAAAAAAAAAAAAACTAAAAACTGTTCATCAATCTAGTTTGGATTTCTTTCGTTCCGTTTTTGACCCGAACCAAAAAATATATGGTAATTTTTTATTTGGTCTGATTTTTCAGGTTCATCCACTATTTCCTAACCGCTTACACCCCTAATTATAATATGCAATAAACAAAGATATTTAACACATTTCACTCCAAAGATTTCATAGATTCCCTCTCACCCATAATTTTCAATATATTGAATACATAAAATATTATAAAAACTTTTCTCAAAAAAAATATATTATAAAAACTTATCATTTAAGGTTTTTAATGAGGTACAGACACTTGTTAGCATGTGTATCTCTAATGTACTCATGAGCTTAATAATATATATATATATATATGACACACACACATGATTGTCTTGGCTAACATATGAGATTTGAATTGGAAGCAAAAATTGATATCTAGGATTCTTGTCATTCAGTAATATATGAAAATAAAAATATTAACAAGATTCAGAAATACTATATGAATTGTCAAGCACTGGATAAATAAAGTTTACGTCTTTCGATTCACAAAATACTCTCATCATGCACTGAAGCATGTGAAATTTCAATATATAGATTTAATGAGATGATAATATTGGGTAACTCGGATTTTGAATTACATTTAAAAAAAAATTACAAGTTTGATGATCTTGGAAGGCACGTGACAAGGAAAGTTGACGTTTTTCACTCCAAGACTCACACTATTTTTTTTTTTATCTCCCTTGATTTTAATCTTCTATCTCCCTTGATTTTAATCTTTAGTGTATTCATGAACAATGAAGAATGAAAAAAAAATCAATCTATACAACGGTCGATGATAACGAATTGGATGTAAATTTAAATCAAATTATAAAAATGCTCATTTTATTGTGTCATACATGTCTCTAGTCTTGTTCAAAGCATTTCCCTTTATTTTCTTTTTTGTAGACACTGAACTTGTTTCCATTTAAGCTTGTTTGTCTTTTTTTTTAATTAAAGGTTATATAAGTACGTATACATGCATGACAATTGAGCAGGGTGGATGCGAGTATTATCTTCTCCAATCTCATCTTAAACTTTCATATACTTATCTTTTACCATATCCATAACCAAGGAAGGTGAGAGACTGAATCTCGTTGATGGCCCCGACAAGTTTGGGCATCCCCATCATCGCAGTGAAGTTTGTTTCAACCTGGGGGCAATTTTTAATGTATTATCCAGCAATATGTTCACTTTAACAATTCTTTGACCGAATAATTTGGTTGCTCCTTTAAATTTAAATGAGTTTTTATAACGTGGCAAATCTCAATGGGTAATAAAGTAATTTTCTACATCTAGGTCAGGTTTGGGTTGAGTACCTATATCCCTGTTACCCATTTTGTACACGTGTTTTAAAATCGAGAAAAAACTCAAACTCGTACCTAATCCCAATCAAAGCAGAAAAAACTTGTTAAATCGAGATGGGTTCGTGCGGGTAACCGTAAGTACGATTTTGCTTTCATACCTTAAAAACCATTTTTTTTATTCTTTATAATAGTCCAGTTTTTAATGCATTAATTTTGGTTGACAAAATGAGAGAAAAAAATCCATCATAAAATGAAAATAAAAAATTATTAACAATTTTCTTGTTTACCATTCAACTGTTTTGTCGTTTGTCAAAGGAAAAAAAACTCTTGTCTATATATTTTTTGATTTTCTACTTTTCTAAACAGAAATTTATGGTGAAGGGTAGATAAAAAATTATTAACAGTTGTCTTGTTTATCTACATCCAAGGTAGGAAACATGTTAGGCCTCAAACAACATTTACAAAAGCATTTGCATTTACCTCTTACATAAAAGATAAAATGTATTCAATATTTGAACAATTTATTTCTTCCCTATTTAATCACTTTTCTATTTTCAAAATTTAAGATGTAGGTTATGTATTTACCTAGTACATTTTCTAGCTGTCAATGACTTAATATACGTTCTATTTAATGCAACAATTTAGCTTATATATGAAAAATAAAGAGAAATATCCATCATAAAAAGTAAAAAAATAAAAAATATACCCGCTATCTTCTTTACCATTAAAGTATTTTGTCTATATATTTCCAATATACATAAATAAAAGAAATTAATAAAATTTCCAAATGTCAAAGAAAATAATTTTTATTCAATATCTTAACAATTCATTTTCATCTCAATTTTAGTCATTCTCTATTTTCAAAACTTACAGTGTAGGTTATGTATTTATCTTTTAAAAAAATTTCGGCTGTCAATAACTTATATGACCCGGTATTTCACAACAACAACAAAAAAATTAATATTCTTTAATAGTCTAATTTATAACGCATTAATTTGACTTATATAACAAAAACTGAAAATAAATATCTGGCATAAACAATTAGAAAAACAATTAGCATCTATCTTCTGTTTAGAGAAAAGTTTTTGGATGAAGGAACGGTACATCAGTCCAATACAGAGAACCTTCGAGCTCAATGAGTATGTGATAAGTGCCAGAAAGTAATATTTCAAATGATTATTTACGGCACGTTTGTTACTTGTTTCACAAGTTATTTAGGGAAAAGCCGAGAGAAAAGTGATTATTGACCTATTACGCTTTATTCATC
>Ga0099826_10002059_pt1 | contig 12705 bp, 4 predicted proteins | sample Mtrugardesep15_FD_76830 | JGI IMG/M metagenome (GOLD analysis project Ga0099826, IMG submission 76830) | Root nodule microbial communities of legume samples collected from California, USA - M. trunc garden sep15 | ecosystem: Host-associated > Plants > Roots > Nodule | place: USA: California...
ACAACTTAAAAGACCGAAACATAAAATTTTGACTGGAGCACACTTATTTAAACTATTAATCTTACAATTTGTCATTATTAACAGAGTTACATCACTATTTTATAAGTAACAATATAAATCTTTTTTTTACATTTAATTTAATAAAATATAATTATATATATATATATATATATATATATATATATATATATATTGTTCCCTCGATTAATCGGTTATTGGACCAAAATTTCCAAAAAATAAGAGTAAAATTAGAAGAATAAAGTGTTGAACAAAAAGTTGATTTTTTTTTAAGAGCTCTCTCACTCTCGCAGTGTATTATTACCTATCTATCTCTCTGATTTTTTTTCTCAAGTTTTTTCTTCTTCTTTTTTTCTCTCATTTCCCTTGTATTTTTTTGTTAGAGAGAGATTCATGTAGGAGAGCACTTTTGGCGGTTATCATGCATGCATGTACATAATGTTTGGTCTTTAATGGTTAGACAACATCTTTTTGGCAGGTGGAAACATCCGTAGTTTCTGGGCTCAATTTCTGTCTTCCATGAATTGCTATGGCATGTTCAAAGAACCTGTAACTTTAAACAAATCATTTAACCAAGATACGTTGGCTTTATGTTTTATATATCTGAAAAGAGTTCGATGTTAAATTAACTACTTTCTTTATTTAGAAAGTTTTGGATTGCCATTTTATAAAAAAGCTAATATGGTGGACAAACCTTAATGTCCACTAGAATGACAAGGTTGCGATGCCAAAGTTTTGGACATGTGTCAAATGTTCAATGACGCAAGATCAAAAGTTTTTGCTATTCAATTTTTTATCACAGCTTCATCAATTTGAAACCAAAATATTAAGGTATATCATATGCAAGTTATTAGTTGGATTTTTAGAAGTAAGAATCAGCTATTACATACAAAGTTCCCTATTTTTTTTTAAAGGCATGCTTTTCTGAGAGGTATTATATAAGAGCATGTAGTGGATCGGGGAAGCCCTTGAGGGTGTGCGGCCGTATAAGGCCCCCTATTTTTTAAGGGACACCAATTTTTAAACTTGGTGTTTATGTGTGTGTGTGTATATATATATATAAAAAAAAAATTATACGACTCATTTTTCAGAGTAGGTTAAGGTTGCTAAAAAAACTATCAAGCTTGATCGACAGTCGGTCTCTATATGGATATTTGATAAAAAAATATATAGTCATATCAAAATAATTTAATACAAAAAAAAAAAAACTATTTCAATGTTGATGTAATCTTTTAAAATAAATTCAACGATATTGAGTTTACTTGAGTTTGTATTAAAATAATTAATGACTATCTTTTAACATTTTTTATGTTGAATGTGATATGCATTTGTTGGTGTGTGTGTGAATATAAAAAATAAGACATCAAATTTATAATTTGTACATGACATTCAAAATCTCAAGAAAAGGTGGATATCACGGCTAAGAAGTGTTTTTACACTTTGTCAAAAAAAAAAAAAGTGTTTTTACATAAGAATCGGCTTATAATCACGTCACTAAAAAATAAGTTAATCATTTGTTACAATTTGTAATGATTGTTGAGGAGCATAAAAAAATAAAAATCAGAACCACAGAGAAATTTAGACTATACATTTGTATAAAATGATAAGACGTTATGTATATGATCAATAACTTATTCTTCTTGTATATGTTCAAATTAAACTCATTCATAATTGATGTGAGACTGACAGTCATTCACATTTGAATATCAATAATATATCCTTCAAATGTAAATATCTCACATCACTAAGCTAGCATGATCCAAACGTTAAGATATTGTTCTCTCTCCACCAAACTGAACCACATTCTTTTACTACTTGTTGAGAAGTTTGAGGAGTGTTTTGTGCAACAATGGTCTAACGGTCTAGGACTACCAAGAGATTTAAACACACCAAGCAGAACTAAGGGTCCATATACCGCTTTCTGAAAAGTTCAAGAGAGTATAAGACCATCCACAATGGTAGGGTCTTAACTATTTAAAACCCGGTACCTAATAGGTACCCCTATTGTGGAGAATTTTTTTGGGGGTCTTCTAAAACCTAGGGTCTCACTTAAGACTTCAATGCTTAAGTGTGTCTCACATTACTTTTGCTTAAAATAATCAATGTCATTGTACTATTGCTTTTCAATTGCAATTTACCTTGGTTTTTTAATGTTATTGGTGGGTCCTATTTAGACATTTTGTTAGAGGATCTCTATTGTAGTGGTTGAGTACATATTAAGTAATATTATTAAAAAATAATAAAAAAGTGATGTGTCAATGTGGGACCTATTTAAAACCTTAAAGTTGAGGATCTCCATTGTAGATACTCTAAGGAGCATGAAGAATAATGATCTACAACTGTCAAAAGACCAACATTCATACTTGAATATAAAGATATGATACTTCTTGAGGAACTCTTTCTACGTTCTCACGTAGTTATTCTATTTAAGTATGTTTTATTAATAATATTAATGTCGTTGGTCAAAAAAGAAAATATTAATGCCATTGTGTTGTGGACAAAGTTTGATGTTGTTCATTAATTGAGGAAAATTACTCTAAAAGAGAGAATAAGCTATAACTAAGACTATTCTAACAAATTAATTCTTCATTCATTTATTTGATAATGATTACAAATACTAAATCATTATTTATAGCATTGACATACCAATGACTCATCACAAAAGATCTTTCTAGATCCTTCTAAAGACCATGACTCATCACTTAATATAACTTGGACTTATACTATTCTAATGGATCTATATCTTATATCATTACACATTGCTTCATAAAAAATAATATTAATGCCATTGTAGAACTCGCCCAAAAAATGAATTAAATATTCTAAGTATGCGCTACTTCTACCATTTGAAGATGCCTCCAACAGAGTATCAAAAGATCATTGCATGCCACTGAACATAAGTCTATATATAAAGATGCAACGATCATTGAAAAGATAACATAATTGATAAATATCTTTAAAGTTGGTACAGGAGAAACCATGTTCTAAAAGATTATAATGTAACACAGCTTTGGTCAAAATCTGGTTATTGCATCTCCAATTGAAAATCAAAGTACTCTCAAACTAGTGGGAGATAAAAAAAAATGTGGCTTCGTCAAGTCATGTTTCAAACTATACAAAATTATTATACATTGTTTTAATAATGTCAACAACCATGACCTACTGGGGACTCTTAGTCAATAAATGGATGACAATAATCATGATATGTATCACTTATTGGCGCAACAAATTAATGCTATACCCTGCTGGTGGAATATACTATGTCATAGGATAGGGTCATCAAACATTGCTAAAATAAGTACTTTCAATTCAAAAGAGATATACCCCGAAACCACACTCCATGTGCATTGCAAGTATATACGACATGGCTTCACTACATCACCTCAAAATACTCTTTAGAAAGTTAGAACATCATGTTCTTCTTAATGGAGGAAGATTTGACCCGTAATTAGTAAGTTTGCAATCAAAAGAGAAATCATGTTTATCTTGGAAATTAAGGCATTTATGGCGATGAAAAGTGAGTTAAGATCATTTCAATTTCTCAAACAAAAAAATATATAGAAGCTTCCATTTAAGAGAGATAATAATCACATGTGAGATATTGTAGGATGTTTTTAAAATCGGGAAATGTTAAAGGACATTTGTTAGCATGATCTTTTAAAATATTTTTAATAGTCGGTCTCACCAATCTCTCATCTATGTCTATTTTTTCGTAAATTGAATCATCCATCAAAAGGAATGGAGAGCATCTTGACCTATGACATGTGAGATATTAAAAAACATTTTTTTTTTAATATTTTCAAAAGTTAGTCTCACTAATCTCTCATTTGTGTCTATATATGTTCATAAATTGAGTCATTCATCAAAGGAATGGAGAGGATCTTGATTCTTGACCTATATCAAATTTCTAGCTTATAGCAAATATATTTGCATAATCAAAGTTGATTTGGTTGGTAAATGACCTTCTAATACTAGCATATATCATTTAAATATTAATTTAAATATTATATATGTCATTTTATGTTTATCAGTTATTTCAACCCTATGATTGTATATGTTTTTGTTCACAGAATTATTTTATTTTAAGAAGTTAAACTAATTCATCGAAATTAATATCAACAAACCCAAAACTTTGAGAGAAACGCACTCTAAAGCGTCAAGTCAACATCATCAAACCAACTTAAATGGGTTAATTCATAAAATTATCTTGAATATAGTTTCGGTCTATATATCCACTATTTAGTCCTTACAAACAACAAAATTGTATACAGGGACCAAAAACATGTAGGTTATTATTTGTAAAGACTAAAAATCAGGTACAATGACTAAAAGTAAAATTTAAAAGTTGTATAGACTTAAAAACATATTTAAGCCTAATAATTTAGTCTTTTTACGTATATTTTAGATTAAAAAAAATGTTTACCCTGCTTTGCAAACAATGTTCTTACTCTGAGCTTCTTAAGCCTAAGGTCAACTTAGCTTAGAAAAATTTCTCCACACCTGGTTCCCTTGCTCTCACATGTCCAACAAAAAATTTGTTTTTAAATTTTTTACATGTTCATTTTTTATTTTATTTTTCACCAACCTCACAGGCGTTTTGGGATTGAAGTTATCTAGACTTTGTTTGCGAGTTTGGAGGGAAAGGGAGAGGAGGATTAGGAAAAAACGGAAGAGGTAAGTGGGAGAAATAGAGGACATTGAGAGGAGGGATTTTGAGGGACTTAATTTTCTTCAAAATATAAAACCCTCCACATTTGAGGGAATTAAAAAATTGTATTTGATGAGGTTTATATGAATTCTTCAAATTTAATCTATGTAATTATAATATTCTTAAAATTAAAAATATATTAATCATAAGCATTAATTTATCACTATCGAAACAAATTTTCTTTCAAAAAATATGAAAAAATTCTCAATTTTCCTCATATTTTTGTCCCTCCAAATACTCCCAAACAAAGCCCAAGGAAAAACTCGATTTTTTTTTGGCAGAACACATAAATGTTCCGGACAACTTAGACAATAGTTTTAACAGCCTTAGTAGTTTGATATTGTTACTTCAGAGTATCCAGATGATGAACCGGAATGATAAGGTATGAAATTACAATATTTTTTTACCCTTGGTGGATAACTCTTATAACCCAAAATTGTTGCCAAGACAAGTTTCTCAGCATGTTACGCACCGGAATTTGCTTGGAACCTTCAGCATTTTATCAAGCTGATGGTTTGTACGACGTAATGTGGATGATGTTCTTTTTGACGTTGTTGATGATATTCTTGGATACAACCTAAAGTTGGCCTTTTAAAATGCAATGTCAATGTTGCAGCTTTTCTTCAATGTGAATTCACGATTCCAGTGGTGGTGGATTTTCAATGTGTTTTTGCCATTCACAGTTTAGAAAGGTAGGATATGGGATGGCTTAGTAAGTAGTTGTTTAAGTTTGTTGAGTACTTCTCTTGTCTAATTAATTCAAAGATCAATGTAAATTGTTTTTCCTACGGTTAAGTGATACATAAAATCTGACCAAAAATTCTTTCACTCAAGGTCAGGTTCCCCCAAATGTAAAATTTAGTTGAAGAAAAATCAGACTGCTCTCTTACATGGAGAGCTGGTATCAAGCGTTTCATCAAGTTCTACACCGTATTGATCTACCGATTCTTAATGAAATGAAATAAAAACTTATCCCACGTATACTTAATTAAAAAAATATTAACTATCTTTAACACCAAATAACAACCCTATTAATTAATAGTGTATACAAAACAAAACTTATAAGCATTTTCTTATGTTTTTGGAATGGTTCTTAACCAAGAGTACATCTTTTTTTTCTATGACAAACTACGAGAAAGTTATGGATTTGAGGAAATTATTGTTAGTTTAGTTAAGAACCATACATAAAGCACTTAAGAAATGCACCTAAGTTTTTATTTCCATAAACCAATTAGAGACGGATACCTATATTCATTTCATTTACTAGATTTTCTTCAAGGTTAATAAATTAAATGTAGTAAAAACCATCACGGTAACCATATGAGATAACCAATTCCACAAACATGGTGCTGACTGTAATATTTCATGAACAGCCAATACAGCAGTTCACAATATTCCATCAAAGAACTGTCTAAATAGAAGAACAGTGTCTCAAAATTTAAAAATAAACAAAATTCCCTGAGGCTAATATAAATCATCCCGCAACTCTACTGACTTATCACCTGAATCTGCAACAAAAAAAATCCGAACATTAAGACAAAGTAAACGACACAAAATCATGCATGCTGCTATACCAGAGAAGAGGCCCTATTTATATAATTGCAAAATTAAAAACACAATTAAAAAAAAAATAAGAATAGAACTTAAACAGTTATCATAGACAAAAGTAAGTTGTAATCTACAGATAGAATTCAAAACCATAAAAGGTGTTATCATAGATCAAATAGGCACATTACATTTACCATGATTTAGAACCATACAGTTCTCATTTTAGATAGCATGTGCCAGTGCAAAGACCGCATAACTCTAGAGGATAAGAACCTCGTGATAAGACAAAGTGCAGCACTATATAAAATGTCAACAACAAGAATTGATGTCTACATGAAGAACTGATTCTCTGTTTTCAGACTTTCGTTATTAGAAGCAAGTTTGATTTACACATAAGTTTACTGATTCATCCATATTTGTAAAATATGTAAGCACGCAGGACAGGTTAGAAGTTTCAAATGTGTGCCCCATCAAATGAGAAAATGCTTCGAAAACACAGGTGAAAGTTCAATAATGTTTCAGCGAAAGAAATAAGCAGAAAAGAAAAGGACAGACAATTCAAAAAGCATCTAGGCAAGAGTTTACCTCATATGTTGCTTGGGTACATAAATACTCTTACGCGGGAACCCTAAAATTAATCAAAACAAAAAATTAAAATGACATTATAAAACCCAAATGATGATAAAAAAAAAAAAAACACATTTTTAAATTATTACCATTGATTTGGGGGGAAGATTTGACTTGAATTTGGCACGAACAATACCACTGTTACCATGAGGCCTTGTAACCTTTCCCCATATGCAACGGTAATGGGTTCCGTTCTTCTTCACCTTGGCCTTGTAGATATATGCCATTTTCTTGCCAGCATACCAAGCTACCTCTTCCTTTGTGTTCACTCCTTCAATTTGGACCAGAGATGTGTTTGGGTACTGGTTTACTTTGGATCTAGAAAAACAACATAAAACAGTAAGTATTAAGCCAAAGCATCTAACCAGACATTTTCACAAACCAAACATAAAATAAAACACATAACATTTGGAATAAAGTTACAAAGGGCAAGAAAAGTTTACCTTTTGTATCCAAGGATTGTACCCCTCACGTAAAGCCTAATACAAATTGAACAAAAATAGGATATTAGCTTATTATATGGCAAAAACAGAGTAAATATGCATAGTTAGTCTTGGATAAAATAGAGTAAATACACAAACTGATCTTTGAGTGAGAAAAACATGAAAATTTTCAATTTGGTACCACAAAATATCATAGCAATTATCAAGTGTCGGTCAAAGATCAAAACAGTCAGATTAAAATGTTCTTATAATACATTATCTTAAAATCAACTATCCTGACCAACATTTGAGATTTTAGAGAATCAATTTAGTACTTTTAAAATTGATCTACATGCTTTTTTCAACATTAGATTATGCCTTTGCTCTATAAACTAAAAATAAAACTATTCAAATCCCTACCCAATGTAAGCTAATTTCTCCAAATCAGATATGTTTCGATGATGGTAGACATCGTCAAATTACTAACAGTAATTATAGCCAAATGAATTAAAACCAATGAAAATTACTAAAATTCAAACACATATACGATAATGATGAAAATACAAACAAAATCAATTGCAGAAAAGAAAGAGAAGAAACAAAGAGTACCTGACACGCTCTCCTTGACGTCCCTTCACCATCTTCACGATAACAAACGCAGGATTCAGACAAGCTCCCTAGGCGATTTTAGGGTTTCAATATACCCCGAGGCTTTCTGGGTTTAGCTTATTAGCATCGACACTATGGCCCACTAAGAACTTTTTTATTTATTTGGCCCAAAGCTTCAAATGTTCTTTGTCTTCTTTTTCTTTTTTTTTTTAAATATTAGCAATTTTTTCCATGGAAAATATTTTCTTTAACTAATTGCATATATACTCGTCTTCCTTCCCAAAAAGATGCTAGCATTACGGGATCTCCACAAGGATCACACAACAATTTGTCGACTAATATGAAAAATAACCCAAGTTCAACAAAATACTAAGCAGACTCGCTAAATTTGAAGGTAAAATTAATTCCCACTCAGACTCACTGCAAAATATATAAGATAAAAAATATCTCAGGGTCAACTATAGTCCTTCAAGAAAAGAGATTATTGCTTGTCAGAATCCTATCTTTAAGAAAAAACCATCACCTTTAAGGGATACCAAGAAATGAGATTAAGAAGAGTCGGGATCATATCCTATGCGGGACTATTTAACATCTTATAGGCTCAAAAATAAGTTAATTTACATGAACCCTAATTTAGTATTTGTAGGTATATTTTAGATCCTAAAAGAAGAAGAAAAATGATTGCCTCTGTGCAAACAATGGTCTAAGGCCAACCAACTTAGAAAGAAGAAAAAAAAGAGCTCATTTTTAAATTATTTCACATAATCTTATTTTTTCACCAACCTCACAGATTTTTTGGGATAAAATATACCTAAGGAAAAACTCAACTATTTTTTTGGCAGAACAGAAAAATGTTTCGGGTAACTATTTTGGGAGTTTGATATGGTCACGGCTAGAATAGAAAAAGGTTTGACCAAAGGTAAGTTTGATAGATCATTTTAGACTTTTAGAGTTTCTGGATGAACCAGAAGAATGATAAGATGTGGAATTACAATATTTTTGCACCCTTGTGTATAACTCTTTGAGCTCAAAACTGTTGCTAAAACAAGTTTTTCAGCATGTTATGCACCGGGATTTGCATCACGTAATCACGTTATTGGATCCAACCAAAGTTAGCCTTTACAATGCATCAACAATGCTGCATTTTATCAAGCCAAAGATTGTGCAGCGTAATGTGTATGATATTCTTTGGATACAATACAACCTAGAGTTGGCCTTTTAAAATGCAATGTCAATGTTGCACTATTTCAAGCCGTACGTTATGCCTTTCTTTGATTGCTTTATAAGCAGTTGTTTCAGTTTGTAAAGTCCTTCTCTATTCTATTCAAAGATTCAACAACAACCAAGTCTTATCCCACTAAAGGGAGTCAGCTACATGGATCAAATGACGTCATAGCGTTCTATCATACACCATATTTAAATCCAACTTGTTGACTTCTAAATCTTTTCTAATGGTTTCTCTAATAGGTGCTACCCCTACACTCTCTTTACATGTCCAAAGCATCTATGCCTATTTTCCAAATAATTTGCGGATCTTCTCTCTACATGTCCAAAACATCTATGCCTATTTTCTACCAACTTTTCTACTATAGATGCTACCCCTACACTCTCTCTAATGGTGTCATTTCTAATCTTATCTTGTCTAGACTTACCACTCATCCAACACAACATTCTCATCTCCGTTACACTTACTTATTCTCATGTTGGCTCCTAACTGCCCAACACTCCTATATATAGAACTTTCCTTTCAACTTAAGTGGTTTCTTATCATATAAAACCCTGATTCAAGGATTAATGTAAATAATTTTTCCTACGATCAAGATAAAATCTGTCAAAATGTTCCACTAAAACGCAGGTTACAGTGGAGAGAGCAAGTATCAAGCGTTTCATCTAGTTATAAATTGTCCTGATCTCCCGATACTTAATAAAATGCAGTAAACAAAAACTTATCCCACGTATATTCATTTCATTTAATAGATTTTCTTCAAGTTCAAGGTTAATAGATCAAATGCAATAAAAATTAACATTGTAATTATATGAGATAACCAAATCCACACACAGTGTTGAATATAATATTTCATAAACAGCCAATACTGTGGCTGACAACATTCCATCATTGAACTGTCTAAACAGATAAATAGTTTCGCAAAATTTAAATAGAAACAACAATCCTTGAGGCTACTAAAAATCATCCCACAATCCTACTGACCATATCACCTGAATCTGCAACCAAAAATCCAATGTAACAGTAAGATATAGTAAACAACACAAAACCATGCCATGCTGCTAGACCAGAGAAGAAGCCTTATTTATAAAATTGCAAAATTAAAAACTATTAAAAATAAGAATAGAACTTAAACAGTTATCATAGACAAAAGTAAGTTGTAATCTACAGATAGACCAGAGAAGAGGCCCTCTTTAAAAAATTGCAAAATTAAAAAAAAACACAAAAAATCAAGAATTGAACTTAAAACAGTTATGCTCCTTAACTACGTAGTTTATTGGCAATAGTAAGTCATAATCTTCTGATAGAATTCCAAACAATAAACTACGTTTCTAAATTTCTATACAATTGCCACATTTTCAGATCAGATGTGCACATTATATTTACCATGATTTAGAACCATATATAGTTCTCCTAATAGCTAGCATGTACCAGTACAAAGACCGCATAACTCGGAGGCATAAGAACCTCGTAATAAGACAAATGTCAACACCAAGAACTGATGTCTGTCTACATGAATAACCGATTCTCTGCTTTCAGACGTTTGTTAATACTAGCTATTTTGATTTACACATAAAACTATTTGTTGATTTATCCATATGTGTAAAACTTGAAGGTATGAAAAATACGCTAGAAGTTTCAAACCATCAAATGACAAAATGCATGAAAAACACAGGATGAAGTTCAATAATGCTTCATAGAAATATGAGATGAAAAAGAAAAAAGCAAAAACAATTCAAAAAGCATCCAGGACATGGGTTTACCTCATATGTTACTTGGGTACAAAAATACTCTTACGCGAGATCCCTGCAATGCATCCACACTCAAAAAGTTAAGAAAACGTTGTTAAACACAATTGATAAGAATAAAAATGTGTTGGTAAATTATTACCATTGATTTGGGAGGAAGATTTGATTTGAATTTGGCACGAACAATACCACTGTTACCATGAGGCCTTGTAACCTTGCCCCATATGCAACGGTAATGGGTTCCGTTCTTCTTCACCTTGGCCTTGTAGATATATGCCATTTTCTTGCCGGCATACCAAGCAACCTCTTCCTTAGTGTTCACTCCTTCAATTTGGACCAGAGATGTGTTTGGGTACTGGTTTACTTTGGATCTAAAAAACAGCATAAAACAGTAAGTATTAAGCCAAAGCATCTAACCAGACATTTTCAAAAAACAAACATAGAATAAAACACCGGTAGCACAAAATTCAAAAAAGTTGCAAACGGCAAGAAGAATATACCTTTTGTATCCAAGGATTGTACCCCTCACGTAAAGCCTAATACAAATTGAACAAGAAAGTATATATTAGCTTGTTTTATATATTTGATAAAATAAAGATACATAAAAAATAGGATAGATACACATACTGATCTTTGAGTAAACGGCACAAAAACATATTCGGTCATAAGAAATCAAATTATCAATTCGGTAGCACATAGTAGAGTGAAGACCCGTTTCTGTCCCACAATTTTTTGCGGCCCGATTTAATCTCTAACAAAAATAAAACCAAAAGTAGCCCAGAGATCTTCATACTAGCGACAAATTAGTCCCGTTATAAAAATGTCAGGAACCAAGTTCAGTTTTATTTTTGTCAGGATTAAATATAGCTGCCAAAAAATTGTGAGGACAAACATAGGCCATCACTCCGCAAAGTATTAAGGGCATGTTTGGATAAACTGCTTATTTGCAGCTTATAGCACAAGCACTTATCATGAGAACATAAGCTTACATAAGCTATTTTTATAGAAAAAGAAAAAATAAAGGTAAATTATTTTTGTATATGAAATTTGAGAACATATGAAAATCAGCCGGATAATAGCTTGTGATAAGTTCTCCAAACAGATACCAAGTTCAGAATCACAAGCTAGATTAGCTCAAATAGGTCAATCCAAACAGGCATTAAAAGTCAAACAAAAATCAAAATGGTAATACTAAAATGTAGTTAAAAAAAACTAAATTGACCGACATTTGAAATTCTAGAGAGAGCAATTTAGTACTTATAATTTCTCAAGCATCAAATTGATCTCGATACTTTTTCTTAATACCAGTCTATAAACTGAATAAAAACTATTCGAATCCCTTTTCTTCAAATGAGATATGTTTGAATGATAGTAACTAACTATAGCCAAATGAACTAAAACAATGATAATTAGTACTAAACTTCAAAAACATATACGATAATGATAAAGATGAAACAAACAAAAAGAGGATGAAACGAAGAGTACCTGACACGCTCTCCTTGACGTCCCTTCACCATCTTCACAGCAGCAGCAGCAGCAAACGCCCAATATCCCGACACTCTCGAAACAGATTAGGGTTTTATTATACCCGAGGCTTTGTGGGCTTCTACGTGGACACTTTGGCCCAGTAACTAACTTCTTAGAAAATTGCTGTTTACACTTTGCATAAAGCGAAGAAAAACCATAAAATGATAAATTTAACTTCAACTTTTATCGGTAGTTAAAATCTAACAACAGCTAATTGGTTAATTGTTAATGAAGTTATTTTGATAGTTTCGTGGTGTTTTCTATACTCCTTTG
>Ga0099826_10002061_pt1 | contig 12694 bp, 11 predicted proteins | sample Mtrugardesep15_FD_76830 | JGI IMG/M metagenome (GOLD analysis project Ga0099826, IMG submission 76830) | Root nodule microbial communities of legume samples collected from California, USA - M. trunc garden sep15 | ecosystem: Host-associated > Plants > Roots > Nodule | place: USA: California...
GTTTAGAACTACCAACTTTTTTTTTCCTTCAAAATAACTTATCAGATGTGCATGTGCATTGTGATATATATTATGAAGGAAAAAAAAAGTTGGTAGTTCTAAACTTACCCTGTGAATCTATCCACAAGTAATAATTTGTTAAAAAAAGTAAAAGATTCAAAAAAAAATTTTTTTTTGAAAGAATATTCAAAATGATTTGTTATTCATAGTAATACATTAAGCTAGTTGGTTATTACATGGAATTGATTTACAGCACTTCTCACTAGGATTGTACAGGAGCTGTTTTTTTTTATAAACTTGTAAACATAGGTAAAACGAGCCTATTAGAAGTTTGATTGTACAAATTTTGATAGTATGATGTTTTCTTTTCGTCTGTTTTCGGAGCATGTTGATTTGCAGGAACGTTATGATCCAGGGACCGGTTGCTTCTGTTGGAGGTAATCTCTTTGCATTGGATTATACTGTGAAATGGGAATGTAGAGTCAGTTATACAACCGTGCATCACTCATGAGTCATGACATAGATTTTAATACTTTGATTTTGATATTGTAAAATTATGTATATCCATTTGCATTACAGTGGTTGCGTCATATTCTGGATACTTTCATGGTTTTCAAATACATTGGGATTGGGGTGATTTACTTTCGGCTGATCACAATCACTATGTTATAGCTGTGATGCGCCCTTCAATTTGGATTTATACTTGGTGATCTATCTATGATCCGAGAGGACGGTTGGAGTAGGTGTAGCGTTGAGGAACATGGTTGTACTTTATTGGAGCGAGAAGGTGTACCTACAAAGAACATTCAAGTTGGTACGAGTTTTAGGAATCTAGAGGTTTTTTAGAGAATGAATTGTGTAAGTTTTCTTCAATGGATGGGTCATTTTATATAGGCCGTTCATGCTACCACACATGCGTAGAGTTGTTAGGCGGTTATGCCTTATCTGACATGTAATCCGAAGCGCCGTTGGATGAGAGGGCCTGGATTTATATACTTGGTATGCAGTATTTTCCAAAACATGGGATTTTTGTTTTGTAAGGTAGCCTAGTGGCTAGAATTCACCTTATAAGGTGAATAAGTGGAGTGTTCAGGTTTCGAACCTCGGCCCTGCATATGATAATGCATTGTCCTTCCAACTAAGCTATGCTCACAGGACACAAAACATGGGATTTAATGACATCAACAAATTTGTTAAACACATTACGGGACAAATTCACAATACGTAGCTTTGCTTGATATAGCACCGTTGTATTTTAAAAACATATTATAAATGTAAATTTTATTAAAAATCAATATTATCATTTTCTTAATAAATTGTGAATAAAGGTGATGTATCATTTGACCAAAAAAAAAATGGTGATATATCATTGTTAATCATTTCCTTCAAGTTATCATCAACTATACAATTTTATATGTCCACAGTCTCTAAATCCCTATCATATGCATGTTAATCAAATGAAATCATAATAAGTTTTTTTGGGTATTATAATAATAATTAATACTGAGATGGATTATTACTTTGTAGTGATATTCAAAAGGAAGAAGGAATAATTGGAACAATTCTACCAAAAAATATAGTAAAGTATTCGAATAAAAGGCCAAAAAATCCTTTAAGGGCTCCCAATCCAATGCGGTTTTCCTCCCACTTGATAGAGTACCCCAAAGTCCAAACATATGATGTTAACAGTGCACTGTTCTTTAGCACATTCTATATATATACTTAGCATGTGACTTCACAGTCCCTATCTTAATTTCCTAACTCTTCTCTTTAATACAAGCTGCTACAATAATACTACTACATGAATATGAAACCTTTGATAGTACCAGCTGGTATCATGAATACCCTTTGTTTAGTGGTACTGTATTGTTCAATTATTATTACAAATAATTCAGCAGTAACACTAGTTAGTGGTTCAAGGAAGTGTGAATTCCCAGCAATATTCAACTTTGGTGACTCAAATTCAGACACTGGAGGTCTTTCTGCTGCCTTTGGACAACCTGGCTTCCCTTATGGAGAGTCATTCTTTCATCACCCTGTTGGTCGCTACTGTGATGGTCGTCTTCTTGTTGATTTCATTGGTACTAACTAGTTCCATTCATTTTAATTTCTCCCATTTTCATTTATCACTACTATATGTTATTTGACTCATTCATATTTACTTTCTTTTCATTCTTTCTCTGTATGTATTAGTGGATAAAGCTAAGGATAAGATAAGATTTTTGTTTTGAAGCTCAATCTAGTATACTAAACAAGAATAAGATCCAATTTTTCGTTTAAAATTACTATTAAATAAGCCTAAAAAATAAAGTAAGAATAAGATCCCATGATTAGTGGTAATTTACTTCAACTTTTTGCTTAACAATTATTTATTTTTGTTTTATTTTCCAATACATATTTTTTTTCTTTGTAAATCCAAATATACTATTTCTTTTTATAACACGGATATACACGTGGGGTCCAGGTCCCACAACATTCTGTTTAATACTAATAAAGGTTTCTTTATGGGAAAGAATAAAGGGATTTTATTTTAAAAGAATTGAATTATTTATCCACCGACAGTATCCATGGAAGATGGATATTCTTGTCATCAAAGATTTGATCATGTTTTTTCTTTTACAATTTATCAAAAAAAAATGTTTTTTCTTTGACACGAGATTTGATAATGTAGCACATTGCTCAATCCCCCCGAACCATACTAGAATTAAATGGACTAAAGTTGGAGATCAAATCCATGAATTTAGAAATAAATGGATTCAAGTTTAAAGTCATTAATAGAAAATAAACTTTTTAATACAATTATTAGAGGCTGATATCATCATCATCATCATCATACTTATAAAACGGGAAAGTTATTTTGACAAGTAAAAGTTGTCGATCTCCGAATGAAAATACAATAATAACATTACTATTAGATAGATGAATGTACATTACTATTTTTTCACTACAAAAAAAAAATTTAATTCGGATTTGTATTTTTCATATTGTGAATTAAAAGCTGAGAAGCTAGGCCTTCCATATTTGAATGCATACCTTGATGCTGTTGGATCAAATTTTAGCCATGGAGCCAACTTTGCAACTGCTGGATCAACCATCAGACCTCAGAATACAACTCTTCATCAAACTGGTGGTTTCAGCCCTTTCTCTTTGGATGTTCAATTCACCCAGTTCAATGATTTCCAGCGTAGGACCCAATTTTTTCGCAACAAAGGTAATGTCAATGCATATAAGTCTTGTTATTTCAGCCTAAATAATTAAATCAGCAAAATAAAATTAGATGGTAAAGAATATTTTTCTAATCCAGTCACTAAATTTAATGACAAATGAAACAGATTTAGGGACATATTTTATTTTCTAGTATGACAAATTAACAATAAGACATGAACAATTCACCTTAACAAGTCATCAATATTTTTCCTCTTAGGTGGAATATACAAAACATTGTTACCAAAGGAAGAATATTTTTCTAGAGCATTATACACATTTGATATTGGTCAAAATGACTTGACATCTGGTTACTTCCACAACATGTCCATAATTCAAGTTAAAGCATATGTTCCTGATGTTTTGGATCAATTCAAGAACACAGTCAAGGTAATAATCCATTTTGATGATGCATTTGCTATAAAGAAATTATAGAATAATAGTAGCAAATTAATGTATCATATAAATTCCACATTTGTTTCTAAATGTTTTTATTGATGTATAGAATATATATGCTCATGGAGGAAGATCATTTTGGATTCACAATACTGGTCCTGTTGGTTGTTTGCCATACATCATTGAACTTCACAAAGTAACACCAGATAAAGTAGACAAAGCAGGATGTGCAATCCCTTTTAATGAAGTGGCTAAGTTCTTCAATCATGAATTGAAACAAGCTGTTGTTCAACTTAGAAAAAAACTTCCCTCGGCTGCCATAACCTATGTTGACGTTTACTCGGCCAAGTACTCTCTCATTAGTCAAGCATATCGACATGGTAAATGTTAAGATTAAATATATTTTTAGCCTTATATAATCACAAACTTCAGTCCTGTTAAATGTTCTTCATTTTTAACCTCATACTCAACATGTCTCTATTTATAAGCACTTTTTGCTAGAAAAAACGATTGTTTTTTTATGGTTTTGCTTGATTGAAACAGGTTTTAAGGAACCTTTGAGGGCTTGTTGTGGACATGGTGGGAAGTATAACTACAATTTACACATTGGATGTGGAGCAAAGGTTAAGATTGATGGAAAAGAAATTTTGATTGGAAAACCATGCAAGGATCCATCTGTGGTGGTTAATTGGGATGGTGTTCATTTGACTCAGGCTGCTAATAAATGGGTGTTTGAGCAAATTGTAGATGGTTCACTTTCTGATCCTCCTATTCCCTTGAACATGGCTTGTCATAAGCACTCTTAACTGTTTGAGAGGATTTTGTTGGAGGAATAATATTCAGATCAGAGGGTTTTGAGTTCTGCATAATGTTCACTACTTTTGGATATGTTTCCTTTTTCTCTTACTAAACAATTGATTTGAGTTGTGAGCTTAAGCTCCATTTTTTCTTACTAAATTTGACCTACAAGTGATTGGGATTAAGTGCACCTATATATATTAGATGACATACCCTAAAAAGCCGACACCACTTCACATTGATGGCGTCTTTGGAGTATGACATAGACACATGTGTCCAACAAATCTAATAACTTCAGATTCCAAAGTACCCATTTTACTAATAACAAATTTTAGTAACACCTCTAAACTATTTTATTTTATGGGTCTTGTTAACCAATGCCCTTATGACACTAGTTAAGGATTCAAATATAGAAATAATTTACAAGTTTTATGTAAATAAAGTTACTTTTTAAATTTTTAATGTGTTGAATACATTTTTCTCAAGATAAAATTTCATTTTTAAACTTCTTAACAAGTGTCCCAAAAACACTTGTTAACATTTCCTTTATTTTATCTCAGTTTCATCATATGGATGCGACACACATTCGTGCATACGTTCACACCTAATGATTGAAGAAAAAATAGAAGTGATTATATGTAACAATGTGTTGCGTCGTTTCTGGTAAACAACCACAAATAACTTCAGTTTTTTTTTTTTTTAAATCTTTAAAATCAAATCTTTAGATTTTTTTATAACACAATCTATTTTTTAAGTTGAAACAAACACACCTAAAATATCTAAAAAATAACTCTAATAATCTCTAAATTATTGAATGTCCAAATCCTTTTATTTTAGAATGAAATTTAGGTGCATTTCCTTTAATGTTTTCCTATGGTTCTTAATTAAAATTACATATTTTGTTGGATATAACCAAGTTCAAAAAAATTATAGATTTGAAAAAATCTTTGTGAATTTAATCAATAACCATACAAAAAACACCAAGAAAATCTACAAATATTTTGAAAAAAAAACATATACTAATTTTTTTTCCTTTTGTTAATCCGTAACAAACCAGGTATAAATCTCAAGATAAAATTGGCCCAATCCGGTTAATTTTGCAGAGAGGCCCATGAATTTAGTTTGCAAATAAAACTATAAAATAACACAAATTGCAGAGTTACCCTCGTATCCTAAACCCTAAAACAACTTAACTCGCCGTATAACACCAAAACCCACCGGAAAACGCCACTGGAGTTGTTCGCCGGCCACCAGAAATAGTAAGAAACTCGTCCTGGTTTTTCTTTTCTTTAATTCCTTGGTTACAGTTACGATTTCATCATGATTTACCGTTTTTTCTTGACAATTTTTCTGAGAATTTTGTTGATTATGGCTGAAATTTAATTGTTATTGGTTTTTATTTTGATTATCACTCTTTTTTACAGGAAAAGTTTGATTATAGTGAATTCACAATATGGCTTTATTCTTGAAGCCTGAGAATGCTCTCAAAAGGGCAGAAGGTTTGTTCAACTGATGATTATTAATATTTACTTTCTTTTTATGTTCTTGAATCAATTTTAAATTTTATATGCAGAGTTAATCAATGTTGGGCAGAAGCAGGATGCTCTTCAGACACTGCACGATGTTATTACTTCAAAAAGATACCGATCATGGCAGAAAATACAAGAAACGATTATGTTTAAGTATGTAGAGTTGTGTGTAGACTTGCGGAAAGGACAGTTTGCGAAGGATGGGTTGATTCAGTATCGGATCATATGTCAGCAAGTGAATGTTGGTTCTTTGGAGGAGGTGGTTAAGTGTTTCATTCACCTGTCAACGGAGAAAGCTGAAAAAGCCTGTAGCCAGGCTCGGGAAATGGAACAAGCCCTCGATGTTGATGACTTAGAGGCGGATAAAAGGCCAGAGGACTTGTTGATGTGCTATGTCAATGGGGAGAAAGGAAAGGATAGGTCTGATCAGGAGCTTGTTACCGCATGGTTTAAATTTCTCTGGGAAACTTACAGGACAGTGCTTGCAATATTGCGGAACAACTCAAAATTCGAAGCTTTATATGCTGTATGTAATCTTTCTTATCTTTCTTGCATTGCAAGTTATCTCTTCATGCATATGTAAAACTCAAAATTTGAAGCCTCGTAGTTATGTACTGTATGTAATCTTTCTTATCTTTCTTGCATTGCAAGTTATCTCTTCATGCATATGTAAAACTCAAAATTTGAAACGTCATAATTATGTGCTGTATGCAATATTTCTTATCTTTCTTGTATTCCAAGTTACCTGTTATGTATGTGTAAAATGTTGTGTTTTAAACATTTAACAGAGGCAGGTAGTATTCCTGATAAATAGAAATTAATTGCCTATCGTTGTATGTTTTATTGTAAAAAAAAACGATATTTTAGGATGCATAATTGCTTTATGTCAAACTTTTAATAGATTACATTACCATGTGCAGATGACAGCTCATCGAGCTCTCCAGTTTTGTAAGCAGTACAAAAGAAAAACAGAATTTAGAAGACTCTGTGAAATCTTAAGAAACCATTTTGCTTATCTTAACAAATATCCGGATCAACGTGACCGACCTGATCTTTCTGCTCCTGAAAGCTTGCAATTGTATCTTGATACTCGATTTGAGCAGCTGAAAATTGCCACTGAACTTGAACTCTGGCAGGTTGGCAATTTCTCATTTTTCTTTACATCTTCAAGGTGTTTGTTTTATTGATGCTGATGGCAGACCTGACCATTTGTTGCATGCATATGCAGGAAGCCTTTAGATCTGTTGAAGATATACATGGCCTAATGTGCATGGTCAAGAAAACACTGAAACCATCTTTGATGACGGCTTACTATGTTAAGTTGATCGAAATATTTTGGATATCTTCAAGTCATTTATATCATGCATATGCATGGTTCAAGCTCTTTTTGTTACAAAAAAGCTTCAACAAAGATCTGAGTCAGAAGGATTTGGAGTTAATAGCATCATCTGTTGTTCTAGCTGCACTTTCAGTGCCTCCTCATGATCGTAATCTAGAACTAGAGCATGAAAAGGAGCGAAATTTGAGGATGGCTAATCTCATTGGATTTAATCTTAAAAATAAGATGAATAGCAGCAAAGTGGTATTTTACTTTCCCTCATTTGCGCTCCCGGTAGTATATAGATATTTGTTTTCCAAATCTTACTATTTGCTTTTGTTTCTGTTTTGTCTCTCCACAGCTCTCAAGGTCATCACTTCTTTCTGAGCTGGTAAGATATTCTCATTATTTGAAGCACAAAGCACTATATAAATCCCTTTTATACTGTCATTGTAATTTTTATTATTATGAAGTGTATTGTTATGGAGTGGGTTTTCAAGTAAGAAGTTGATCTAAGTTTACAACTTCCACTCTTTCTTAATTGTGGATTGTCTTTGAGTAGATGTACCAGTTTTTTTCTTTTTCTTTTTCCCTTTTAATATTTAGTATGGTTGGTCATATTGATTTGAATTTCTTTCCTCATCAACTTATTGCCAACTTAAAAACTTATAACAGCTTTTGATCTTGCATTTTGCATTCTGGTTGTGAATATTTGTTGTGCGGTAATTATATTAACCACTATTTACCTTTTTTTTTGGACAGAAACCACTATTTACCTTCATTAGTATGATTGTCGATATTTCATGTTATTAGATGGAAAAGGATTATAATGAGATAGTATATATATTTGCTGTGGCAAACGCTAATCTAATACTCCTATTATATATGTTGATTTTCTCGGTCATCGATTAGTTTAGTACAATTATTTTAAGTACAAGTACATCTGAGTACAAATTACAAACATTGTTAGACTCTTACTTTTCAAACAATTTCCAAATCCTGAAAATAGGTTTTTTTTAATCTCAGTATATTATGGGATGTATGGTGTATATTGATGATCTAATAAGAGTCACATTTTATATAGTAGACTGATGCTGATGTTTATATCTGTAATTGCTTCAGTTATCATGTTTTATTATTTTAAATTTTCTCTGTAACTGATTTAGTTATCACATTTTTAAGTAACCTGTTTTAATATTTGATGTTAATGCTTTCCTTTTTGCCATTAATCGTAAGCCATCTGTATAGCGTAGTACCCATTAACTGTAAGGTTCAGGGGGTTGGGTGACCTCTGGGTTAGTATTATGGCGATCGACAATTGCTTTCAACTCGGTCTGAAGATTTTATGTTTGGATTAATTGCAGGCATCAAAGGGCGTAATGTCTTGTGTTGCACAAGAAGTGAAGGACATTTACTATCTTCTGGAACACAAATGTATTCCCTCAGATCTTGCACTTAAAGTACTACCCTTGCTAAATAAAATTTCAAAATTAGGGGGAAAGTTTTTGTTTGCTTCATCGGTTCCAGAGGTACAATTGTCGCAGTATGTCCCAGCACTTAAAAAGTTAGCTACCCTGAGGTTGCTACAACAGGTGCATTTCCTGTTTTGTTTTTATGTTTGTGTGTTGTTTATTTAATGCTTCTGTTTGACGTGTACTTAAACCTGTTGGCCCTCCCTCTTCTAGGTGTCAAATGTGTACCAGACAATGAAGGTTGAGAACTTAGCTGGGATGATGCCTTTCTCTGATTTTTCCGTTGTGGAAAAGATCTCTGTAGATGCTGCTAAGCAGAAATTTCTATCAATAAAAGTTGACCACATAAAAAAAGTTGTAATTTTCTGCAAGAAGGTATGTTTTCCTTTATTTTGGTTCTATTGCCTTTGTTAAACTTTGCTGTGCAAGAGTTTTTTTTTGGTTTATTTGAAGAGAATCCTGCTTTGGATGTGTGGAAACTATACTAGATAGGACTTGAAATAATCGAGAGTTGGGGTAGCACACCTATTGTAGGGGAGATGGTTAATTCCCAATTTTGGTGGTTTTAGCATGTTATTTGAGGAATACATTGGTTTGTTGTCAATCTTGGTACGTCAGAATCATTATTCCCAACATGGAAAATAATGAGTTATTTTGTTTGTACCATTATCACCTAGAATATGTTGTTTACATAAGCACTTGTTGTGGTTTAGGTGGGGAGATTTTATAGCTGTTTACAGTAGCTCTCAATGTGAAATTTTAATTGTATCCTAGTACTCTGTCTCACCTTACCAAATGTTATGCCATTTTCTTGGTTTCTATCAGAGTCTTGAGGCTGATGGCTTAAGGGATCACTTGGTCAGTTCTGCTGAACAATTGAATAAGGCAAGGGAAATGATATCTCCTCCTGATAGGAAACAATCAAAACTTGGACCCTTGCTCCCATCTTTGTTAGAGGTTGTGGCCAAAGATCACAAGATTCTCCTTGCTCGAAAATCAATTATTGAGAAGAGGAAAGAAGTACAAGAACGGAAGCCACAAGAACAGAAACCTCTTGAAACGGTATCCTGGTTATTTTTCATATGGTACATTGGGATTTAATGACTTTTTAAATGATATAACTTTCCTTTTGATGTTTGAAAGGAACAAGAGGAGGAATCAAAAGAAGCCGCGGAACAAAGGCAGCTTTTAACTGTATTTAATAATGAGCTGAGGAGGAATCAAAGGATTCGTCGAGAAATAGCCGAAAGAGAATATGAAGAAGCTGAAAGGTGTAGAAATGAGGAATTGAATTTGACTAACCAACTCAGGATGAGACAAGAAATGGAGAAGAAACTGAAAAAATTAAGTAAAACCATGGATTTTTTGGAAAGAGCTAAGAGAGAAGAGTCTGCTCCGCTTATCGAAGCGGCATATCAACAACGCCTAGTGGAAGAGAGGAGTCTTCATGAGCTTGAGCAAAAAGTATGTCTACTTGTGTACTTGTGATGTTGAACTTTGCATTTCTTTTTTCTATTGGAAATACTTGAATTTTTGCATATTTTTCATGTAATTTTGTATCTGAAACATCAGTTGTAACTTTCTATTTGATCAGTTTTTATCTTGTACTAACTGTGTTAGACCATGGTTTGATGCAGCAAGAGGCTGAACTGAAGGAGCGGCTTAGTCATAGGATGGAGAATAAAGTTAGTACCATAAATTCTTGGGCTACTCTTAAATCATTCTATGTCTTGGCCATCGTCAGTAATGACGACCTTTTAACAATTGATGTTCTTTGTCATCATATAAGTTAAAATATCAGTTATTAAATTTACCTAGTCTGATGTTTTCTATCATGTGATTGACTTTACAGAAGATATTATTTAACCGACTGAGGAGAGAAAGGGAGGAATCCAGGAAACAGGAGAGGGAAAAAATGAGGAAGTTGAAGTATTATCTTCGGTTGGAAGAAGAGAGACAACAAATATTAAATGAGGAGGAAGAAGCCCAGAAGCATGAAGGTAATCATTATTAATTTGTTTGCCTGGAACATATAAACGCGTAAGTTTTTTTTTCCCTTTCCCTTCAGATGATATAGTATTGAAGGACTACATTGAACTGGTTGACTGTGTATATTTTATTTAAATTCCACCAAAACAGTCATGATTGTGTTATTCTGTTCCATCTTTTGCATTTCATTCTTCTTAAGTAAATGTCTGTTTCTCCGTGTGATCGTGTACCATCTTTTACATACAATCCAATAACCTATCTTCTATTTTGTATTTACCTAACTTGTGGTTTTTCTGAGCTCCAGAGGCTGAGAGAAAAAAGAAGGAAGAGACCGAACGCTTAGCAAAATTGGCTGAGATACTTGAAAAGCAGAGGCAAAGAGAAAGAGAAGTTGAAGTAAAGGCTGAGAAGCAAAAGAGGGAAGCATTGGCAGGCAAACCTAATGAACCAGCTTTGAGGCCTTATAAGCCTCCTCCTGCCCGTCGTCCATTGGAGTCTGATACTGCTGCTCCTGCTGCACCTGCAACTTCCTCAGCCCCAGCTCCAGGGAAATACATTCCCAAGTTCCGGCGAGGAGGAGCTTAAACCACATGAGCTCTTCCTCATCTTTTTTTTTTTTCTTTACAAAACTTAGTTACTAAACATGTCATTTGATCATCTTTTTCCTTACATGTCAAGTCTTTCAGAGACGTTCTTAGATTACAGGACCAAAATCCATTTTAGTTTTATACAATCAATTGTTTGAGTAATTTGATTTAGATTTTAATTTTGTGGAACTTTTCGACTAAGATATTTATTTAGTTTATAACTTCGCTTTTCTTACAAGTTTATACAGTGCGACAAAATGGGTTGCAAGTTTTTATTTACAAGACTTCAATAATACCACTCCTTCAACAAAACAAAAAAAGAAAAGAATAAGTACTTGGACAAATGACTTAATTAATGAATAAGTACTTACTGTATAAATGCTTGTAAGACTTGATTAGTACTTGGACTTGATTAGTGATGGGAAAAAACAATCCTATCTTTTGGGGCTAGCCCACCGGACAAATAAATTACTATATGAAAATGTAAATTAAGATATGAAAATAAATTACTTGTAGTAAATAAATTAAGCCAATAATTTACATAAAAATTATTATAGTAATTGATTTACTTGTGGTAAAAATTAAGATAAAAAGCAATAAAATTACCATATGAAAATAAGCATGATCAAAATAGGATTAAATTAGTAATTTTGACTTATATAATAATTAATATGAAACAAATTAAAGATCTTTTTCTTCCTATAAAAAAAACCCTAATAGCCCCCATTGATGAGGAGCTTCAACTACCACCATTACTTGTCCAGATCCTTAATTAAAGAACCATACTGACACAGAAAATAGAAAATACTAACAAAAAAGATCACATAAAAGTTAAACCCCAAATCATTTAATAGCTAGTACTCATCCACTTTTTCAATGTATAAAGTAATACTACTATTTTTAACAAATATAATATACTGTAATAGTTTACATTGTTTGAAGTGAGGTCAAACATATAAAAATATGATATCATTAGTTAAAAAAATAGGAAAAGAGTGGGGTCAGCTGACCCCAAAGTCTAACATTTGCATCCGTGTCTAGGAGTGTTCATATCATATCAATTTTTTTAATCGTGTTATCTAGACCAAACCAAATAGCGTACGTCAATCCCTCAATCTCTTAACTTAAACCTTTTCTTGAAAAGGTTTTAAATCTTCTATATCGACTAATTAGGAATGTCTCATTTTCTCATTGTTACCCCAAATCTAATTGTTGTGCGGGACTCATCAACGGAGCAATGCACCATTGTTAATAGATCCATTGCCCTTTCTTTAGAAGAAAAAACATTTATTTTTTTATCTTTTACCAAAAAAACACAACCTCTATTCTGAAAATGATTTAATGTCTTAATGTATGTATTGTTTGGTGAATTTAACATTGAACTTGGTGTGGAAAAAGACA
>Ga0099826_10002062_pt1 | contig 12693 bp, 6 predicted proteins | sample Mtrugardesep15_FD_76830 | JGI IMG/M metagenome (GOLD analysis project Ga0099826, IMG submission 76830) | Root nodule microbial communities of legume samples collected from California, USA - M. trunc garden sep15 | ecosystem: Host-associated > Plants > Roots > Nodule | place: USA: California...
CCTACTACCAGCAGATTCTCGCCAACGACGAATTCCGCAGTGGGCGCTTCAACACCAGCTTCGTCGACAACCACCCCGAGCTGTTGAACTACTCGATCAAACGCAAGCCGGGCGAACTGGCCCTGGCCATCGCCGCCGCCATTGCCGCCCACGCAGGCCTGTAAGGAATCATGACAATGTCCAAGAAGATCCACGTTACCGACACAATCCTGCGCGACGCTCACCAATCGCTGCTTGCCACCCGCATGCGCACCGAAGACATGCTGCCGATCTGCGACAAGCTCGACAAAGTCGGCTATTGGTCGCTGGAAGTCTGGGGCGGTGCCACCTTCGACGCCTGCGTACGCTTCCTCAAGGAAGACCCGTGGGAGCGCCTGCGCCAATTGCGCGCGGCCTTGCCCAACACCCGCCTGCAAATGCTGCTGCGCGGCCAGAACCTGCTGGGTTACCGCCATTACAGCGATGACGTGGTCAAGGCGTTCGTTGCCAAGGCCGCCGTCAACGGCATCGATGTGTTCCGCATTTTCGACGCGATGAACGACGTGCGTAACCTGCGGGTGGCCATCGAGGCGGTGAAAGCCGCTGGCAAGCACGCCCAGGGCACCATCGCCTACACCACCAGCCCGGTGCACACCATCGAGGCCTTCGTGGCCCAGGCCAAGCAAATGGAAGCCATGGGTTGCGACTCGGTGGCGATCAAGGACATGGCCGGTCTGCTGACCCCGTTCGCCACCGGCGAGCTGGTCAAGGCGCTCAAGAGCGAGCAGTCGTTGCCAGTGTTCATCCACTCCCACGACACCGCCGGCCTGGCTGCGATGTGCCAGCTCAAGGCGGTGGAAAACGGCGCCGACCATATCGATACCGCGATCTCCAGCTTCGCCTGGGGCACCAGCCATCCGGGCACCGAATCGATGGTCGCGGCCCTTAAGGGCAGCGAATTCGACACCGGCCTGGACCTGGAGCTGTTGCAGGAGATCGGTCTGTACTTCTACGCCGTGCGCAAGAAGTACCACCAGTTCGAAAGCGAGTTCACCGCCGTGGACACTCGCGTGCAGGTCAACCAGGTGCCGGGCGGGATGATTTCCAACCTGGCCAACCAGTTGAAAGAGCAAGGCGCGTTGAACCGTATGAACGAAGTGCTGGCGGAGATCCCGCGGGTGCGTGAAGACCTTGGCTTCCCGCCGCTGGTGACCCCGACCTCGCAGATCGTCGGTACCCAGGCGTTCTTCAACGTGTTGGCCGGTGAGCGCTACAAGACCATCACCAACGAAGTGAAGCTGTACCTGCAGGGCGGCTACGGCAAGGCACCGGGGGCGGTGAACGAGAAGTTGCGCCGCCAGGCCATCGGCAGCGAAGACGTGATCGATGTGCGCCCGGCCGACCTGCTCAAGCCGGAAATGACCAAGCTGCGGGGCGAGATCGGCGCGCTGGCCAAGTCCGAAGAGGACGTGCTGACCTACGCCATGTTCCCGGACATCGGCCGCAAGTTCCTCGAAGAGCGCGAAGCCGGCAGTCTGACGCCCGAGGTCCTGCTGCCCATTCCTGAAGCGGGCAGCGTGGGCTCGGTCGGCGGCGAAGGCGTACCGACCGAGTTCGTCATCGACGTCCACGGCGAAACCTACCGTGTGGACATCACCGGTGTCGGCGTGAAGGCCGAAGGCAAGCGCCACTTCTACCTGTCCATCGACGGCATGCCGGAAGAAGTTGTGTTCGAACCGCTCAACGAGTTTGTCGGCGGTGGCGGCAGCAAGCGCAATCAAGTCACCGCGCCAGGCCACGTCAGCACCACCATGCCGGGCAACATCGTCGATGTGCTGGTCAAGGAAGGTGATGTGGTCAAGGCCGGTCAAGCCGTACTGATCACCGAAGCCATGAAAATGGAAACCGAAGTGCAGGCGGCCATCGCCGGCAAGGTCACCGCCATTCATGTGGCCAAGGGCGACCGGGTCAATCCGGGCGAGATCCTGATCGAGATCGAAGGCTGAGTTAACAGCCTCGATCCAGCGTTTTAACCTCGGGGGGGCATGGGCTCCCCTTTTTTTTGCCTGGATTTTTCGCGGCCCCCTGTGGGAGCGAGCTTGCTCGCGAAGGCGGTGTGACAGCCACCACAAATGTCGGATGTACCGACGCTTTCGCGAGCAAGCCCGCTCCCACAAAGATTGCGGCGCTGTCACTAAGCTAGTCAGAACATCATTCGCCATTGCCCCATTACTGCACCGTTGCGGTTGTCCTGGCCGGTTTCACCCTTGTAGCTGAGCCCCACTGTGTGGCGTGGCGAAACCGTCAGGTCCAGCCCTGCTTCCAGGAGCAGGCTATCGCGGTCCAGCTCGATGCCGTCGACGGTGTAGGTCTTGCCGCCACCGACCAGGCGTTGGCGGGAGTGGCCGCGCAGGTCGCCATAGGTGTGCTTCCAGCCGACGCTCAGGCGGGGTGTCAGTCGCGCGCCCTGGTCAAGCACGAAGGGGCGGGTCAGGTGCAGGCCCAGGTCACTGTTGTAATGGTCTTGGGCCTGGCGCTCGTAATGCAGCGCGGCATCACCACCTTTCTCCCTGAAGTCATCGCGTTGGTAGCGCTGGTAGCCCACTTGGACATAGGGCTCGACATCGAAATGGCCGACATCCAGGTTGTAGCCGACTTGCCCAAAGACCTGCTGTGTCGTGGCATCGTAACGCCCCTTGAGGCGATCGCTGAAACCGTTGAAGTCAACATGGCGCTTGGTGCCGCCGTCGTGGCTGCCATACACCGCGCCCAGGCGCAGCGCCAGCGGTCCGTCCTGACGCAGGGCGTAGGCGCCCACGTGCCAGCTGTCGAGCCGGCCATCGAATCGATGACCGTCCAGCCGCGTCTCGCTCTTGCCACCGGCGATTCCCAGCCGCCAAGTCGGGCTGATTGCCCAATCGGTCCCCAACAGCACGCCTGTAGTCGAATGCTTCAGGGCGAAGTCATCCAGGTGCTTGCCAATGCGCCCGCTGTTGCCAATGGCCTGGATCCAGACCTGACCGTTGCCATCGGTGCCTTGCAGAGTGTTCTGGCCCATGGCCGCGAGCATCCCGGTGCTGATGGGAGCGATGCTGCTCAGGGTGGCGCTGCCCAGGTCGGCCGCGTCATAGCCCGCCAACTGATCGATGGCGTCGGCAGCGATCGTCAGGTTGGTACCGAGCAGGGCGTTGATGGCGGTGTTGAGTTTTGACTCCGGGGTGTCTGTCTGTGCTGGGTCGACGGAGGCTTGAGCGATGGGTTGCAGGGGGGCGACAAGCGGATCTGCCGTTGTTGCTGTTTCCGGCTGGACCGCCGCCTGGGCAACGCTGGGCACTGCGGTAGGCTCGGGTGCTGTCGGTTTGACCTGCTGCAGGTCTTCAATAGCCTCCACAAACGATTGCCCGTTTTCAGTCGTCACCACCTGCGTGACCGGTACGTCGTTGCGGGCATAGGTCAGGCTGACTTGGGTTTCGGCAGAGTAGTCAGGTGTCACCGTCATGAATGCCAGGTCGCTGTCTACCTTTGCGAATTTCCCCACGACCTGCTTCGCATCGATCACCACATGCTGGCTGCTGCCCACGTATTCGCCCGGTGCGGTGACGACCTTCAGGGTCGCGTTGCCCAGTGTCGCGACACCACCGACCTTGATCGTGGCGCTGCCACCCTCGGTGTTGACGCCATAGACCAGGGTTGCGCTCTTCGACAGCGCCAGGTTCCTGGTAACCGTTGGGGCGCCGTTCTGCGGGTTGACCACCAGCTCACCCGCTACGTTCAGCGATTCGACCGTTCCGGCGCCGCTGAACCTGCCTTTGGCCTTCACGAACACAGGCCCCTCCACAGTGCCTGAGTTATCAAACTTGCCCAGCACCTGTACCTCGCCGCCCATATGCCCGGTGTTGATCAGGCTGGCTTTCGGCTCGATCAGGCTTTTGCCGTCGAACCTCACGGCGTTCGTCCATTCCCCTTGTCTGGCATGCAAGTCCTGGAAGTTTCGGACTTCGTCCAGCAGGCCACCCGCGCCGGTATCCAGTTGCAAGACGTTGATGCCGCCTCCACCCTCGATCGGGCCGATGAGTTTGCCGCCGTCGCTCACGATGACCAGATCGTCGTCGTCGCCTTTTTCCAGTGTGACATCCTGGGTGATCTTGTCGCGCTGGATGAGCGGCGCATGGGCGAAGGCCTTGAGGCGAGCCTGCATCTGGGCGGCGGTTTCTGAGGCTGGCGACGCAACGCCTTTGGCGGTTGATTGAGCCATTGAAACGTCGGCGTGGCCGAGCGCCAGGGCAATCGCCAGCGCAAGGCAGTGGGGAGCGTACAAAGGTTGGATAGGCATCGGTGTGGACCCTCATGAACAGAGTCCACACTGTAAAAACGCAGCCCGAAGCGTGATGCCAGCCAACTCCGAGTCAGGAGCAAGACACACCGGATGAAATCTGTAGGCCACTCATAAAGCCATTTACGCATTTGCGCATTGGCCTCCAGGATCCGCAGCTTTGCCCTACAGCATCCTCGGATCCATCGGTTTGACCCGCCGCGCAACGTCAACCGCGCTTGAGATACGCCTTCCCATAATGCCGTTCCATCCGCGCCTGGATCAGTTCCAGCGCGATGGACATCAGCCAGTAGATGATCGCTGCCGTGGTGAGCATTTCGATGTAGCGATAACTGGAGCGCCCGTAGGACTGCGCCAGGAACATCACTTCCCAGACGCCCATCACCGAGATCAGGGAGGAGTCCTTGAGCATGGAGATGAACTGGTTGGTGGTGGGCGGGATGATGGTGCGCATGGCTTGGGGCAGGGTGACGCGCCAGAACATCACGGTTTCACTCAAGCCCAGCGCCAGGGACGCTTCGCGCTGGCCGTGGGGAGCGCCCACGATGCCGGCGCGGAAGATTTCGCTCAGGTAGGCGCCGTAGTTCAGCGACAGGGCGATGATCCCGGCGGTGACGGCGCCGGGCACCACGCCCAGTTGTGGCAGGCCCAGGTAAATCAGCAGGATCTGGATCAGCAGCGGCGTGCCACGAAAGAACGACGCATAGAAACTGGCGATGCCGAACGCCACCGCACTGCTGGACAGGCGCGCCAGGGCGGTGATGAAGCCGAGCAACGACGAGGCGACGATCGAACACAGGCACAGAAACAGCGTCAGCACCGCCCCTTGCAGGAAACCGTTGGGGGCCAGGTGCAGCCCCAGCAGGTTCGGCAGTTTGTCGAGGATGATGGAAAACTTCAGGTCGAAGCTCAGGAAGAAGCTTGCGAACAGCACCAGCATCGTGGCCCAGGTCAGGTATAGCCGGGTGCGGAAACCGAAGATTTTCTGCAGACGCGACTCGGCCACCGGTTGCGGTGGCCGAGAAGGGGACGGGAAAGAGGTCATTGAGTGATGTCGGCGCCGATCCATTTCTGCGAGAGTTTGCTCAAGGTGCCGTCCTGTTTCAACTGGGTGAAGACTTCACGCACCTTGGCGTCCCACTGGGCATCGCCTTTTTCGATGGCCACCGAGTTCGGTTCGGCGTACAGCGCTTCGCCGGCCAGTTTGAAGCGCTTGTCCTGCGTCAGGCGTGGCTGTGCGGTCACCAGGTTGGTCAGCACCGCGTCCAAGCGCACGCCGGCACCCAGGCCCAGGTCCTGGAACGCGACGTTGTCGGTGTCGTACGGGGCGATCTGGACATTGTCGAAGGGGTAGCTCAACTGGGTGTCTTCGGCGCCTTCGATCACCAGGTTCTTGTTTAGGTAGCTTTCGTAGCTGGAGGCGCTGGTGAGGCCGACTTTCTTGCCGCTCAGGTCCTTGGCGCCATGGATGCTGTCGTCCTTGGCGTTGACCACGATCACCGCCGGCGAAGCGTAGTACTGCACCGGGAAGTCGAACACTTCGGCGCGCGCCTTGCTCGGGGTCATGGAGCAGATGCAGATGTCATACCGGCCGCTCCAGTGTCCGGCCGCGATCACGTCCCAGGACGGTGTTTCCAGGCGCAGCTTCACGCCCAGTTTCTCGGCCACGGCCTTGGCGACGTCCACGTCGAAACCGTCGAGCTGGTTCTGTTCGTTCAGGAACGAGAAGGGTGGATAGCTTTCCATCAACACGCCGACCAGCTCTTTTTTCTGTTCGATGCGGTCCAGGGTGGCGCCGGCGAACGCCTGCGATGAAGCGGCCAGTAAGGTCAGGCCCAGGGCCAACAAAGGTTGAAGTTTCATGTGCAGTCCCGGGTAAAAAATAAGTTGTGGTCAGCCGATGGCTGCGTATTAAATAGTTATAAGAACAACTCCGGTAGTGAGTATTTTTCATAAGCTTATGAGTGAATCGCATATGGGCGCAGCAACGACAGTCATTCTCGATGGCGGCATGGGCCGCGAACTGCAACGCCGGGGCGCACCGTTCCGCCAGCCGGAGTGGTCGGCGCTGGCCTTGAGCGAAGCACCCGAGGCCGTGGAGGCCGTGCACGCGGCCTACATCGCCAGCGGCGCCAACGTGATCACCAGTAACAGCTACGCGGTGGTGCCGTTTCACATCGGCGAGGCGCGTTTCGCCGCCGAAGGCCAGGCGTTGGCCGCGTTGGCGGGGGCGTTGGCGCAACGGGCCGTGCTGGCATCCGGCAAAGCGGTGCGGGTGGCCGGCTCGCTGCCACCGTTGTTCGGTTCCTATCGGCCCGACCTGTTCGACGCCTCCCGTGCCAGCGAGCTGCTGACGCCCCTGGTCACCGGCCTGGCGCCCCATGTCGACCTGTGGCTGGCCGAGACCCGGAGTTCCACGGTCGAGGCGCGGGCGATCCACGCCGGGCTGCCGAAGGACGGCAAGCCGTTCTGGCTGTCGTTTACCTTGAAAGATGAAGACACCGACGAAGTGCCGCGCCTGCGTTCCGGTGAGCCGGTGGCGGAGGCCGCGGCGGTCGCGGCCGAACTGGGTGTCCAGGCACTGCTGTTCAACTGCAGCCAGCCGGAAGTGATCGGGGCGGCGATCGATGCCGCCCGTGAGACCTTCGAGCGCCTCGGGGTGGCGATCAACATGGGTGCCTACGCCAACGCCTTTCCGCCGCAACCGAAAGAAGCCACCGCCAATGACGGTCTGGACCCGCTGCGCGACGACCTCGATCCGCCGGGCTACCTGCAATGGGCGGCAGACTGGCAGAAACGTGGGGCCAGTCATCTGGGCGGCTGCTGCGGGATCGGCCCGGAGCACATTGCGGTGTTGGCGCAAAAGCTGGCCTGAGCTTTGCCCCCCATCCTCTGTGGGAGCGAGCTTGCTCGCGAAGAACAATAACGCGCAGCCTTTGTCAGGCCGCGCCGGCCGCTTCGCGAGCAAGCCTGCACCCACAGTGGGTCTTGCAAAGGTCATATCAGCTTACGCTTGCCTCCCGGTTCAGCCGCCCCCCATACATATGTACGCCATGGCGGCTCGAACAGCGCGATAGGGTCCGGACTCTTCAATCAGAACCGGATCCTTCAGATGTCGATTTTTCCCAACGATGAGCCGGGCAGTGCGTCGCCTGGCCCCCGGTCGGACGCGACCGACGCCCAGGCAAGGGAGCAACTCAGGCAGTTGGACCTGCTGGACACCCACCAAATACAGCTGGCCCGTTTGTTCGCCGCCGTTCCCACCTTCGACACTGTCATCGCAAACCTGCTGGTCAGCTTGCTCAAGGCCAGGATTGCCCCACAGACCTTTCGCCCCTCGTTGCTGGCGAACCTGGAGCCGGATCACTGCTATGTGAACCGCTTCACCACGAGCCCGAGCGGTGAGCGCACCCTCACGTCATCAGAGCGTTTCACCCAGGTGCTGCGCAACAGCCTGCTGACCGACACGGCACCTGCCTTCGCCAACGGTGGCGTCGGTTTTTTCACCCGCCCCGGTTCCCTTGAGGAGGGCGACAGCCTCTTTGCCGGCGCACTGGACGGGCCTACGCTGCGGGCCCTGGAGACGGTGTTCCATATCGCCCACCCGCCCACGAACGAGCAGGTGAAACGTGAGTTCCGTGACGAACTGGCGCGCTTTCGCCAGCGCCAGAACTGGGAAGCGTCCCTGGGCGTGACGGCCTCGTCCACCACGCAAGCCGCCCTGGCGCAATTGTTGTGCCGACGTTTCCTGCACCTGTTCGACCTGTACAAGGCCGATCGGGATCCTGTCGCCCAGCCCAGCCACAGTGCGCGAATCCAGCAAAGCGATGACGACCGTTTGCTGGACCTCATCATCACCCACCCGTCCCAGGCCGACAGAAGCCGCTTGTCGCGAGCCCCCGTGCCTCATGTCTACGCGGTCATGCTCGACCACGGCGCGGCGCAGCCGAAAAAGTGGCCGGCGGCGATGGTGATCAGGTTTACCGACCGACCATCGCTGTTCCTGTATTCCCTGGAGCGAGGGCTTCAGCGCTTCGAGGCATTCCAGGACCTGGTCAGCCGCGTACGTCCCTTTCTTGACGGCCAGGAACGCAGGATCCAGGACATTTCCACCGAACTGTCCGGGCACGTTTTCGAGGTGGCGGCCGCGGACCTGTTGCAGATGCAAGGCGCAGCGCTGGAAAAGGTTTTGGACGCGCCGGCGAACGCCACGGTGGCGGTGAGTGACTTTGCACGGCTCACCGAAGATGCCCTTGGCCTGCCATCGTTGTCGTTGGCCGGGCCACTGGCGGCCCGCCAGGAAGCCTTGATAGAGAGGCAGCGTCCCGCTTTCTACAAGCGCGCGACACCGGCCGAGCAGGCCCACTATCGTCGTCTCGAAACCCAGGTGTTCGACGCCGTCTACGCCTTGGGCAGCGATGTGCCGACGTTGGTGCAATTCACGCGACAGAAGATCAAGCAGTACCTGCGGCAAACCCTCCACCCGCGCATCGACGTGGACCCGGACCGGACGCAGGTCAGGCTGTCTTATGGCGACAAGGCCAACCCGAGGCAGTCGCGCACCAGCAGTCTGACTCAGTTGATGCTCGACAATCTGCGAGCGCCGCAATACCCGAACGCCATGCGCGAAGTGCTGGCGGTCTACCTGATCGACCGCCATGGCCAGCGCATCCGACACCCGGACAGCGGCTTCTCGATCACCGTGACCGGGCCCGAGCTGGCCAGCATGGCGACGAGCATCGACGCCGGTGGCAACTATGAAATCCTGTTGCGCCAGCGCATGAATGAACCACGCTACAAGGCGGCCTGGCAGGCGGCGTACCGGGCCAGCCTGGCGTTCAAGGGCTATGAGGCATCGCTTCAGGGCGACGCCGTGTTCAAGGCCAAGGTGATCGACCCGGTCGCCAAGCCCGCCCATCCGCGAAAGTTGCTGGCCAGTTGGCTGGAGGCGGTCCTGCAATCACCCACGGTTGCCGAGCGGGCCTGGGTGGGTGGACGCAGGGTTCATGTCCATGGGCTGCTCCTGGGTGGCAGCGTTGATGGGCAGGGCAACGCGCCGCGCAATGCCCTGAGCATCGACGGTGCGCTGATCTTTTCAGACCAGGCCGGGCCTGACATCAAGGGCACCGTGGGCGTGTATTTGCCAGACAGCCCCGAGGGCAATGACCTGCATGAGTTTGCCGATCTGAGCGATGGCATTACCGGGCTGCTGCAACAGGAAGAATGGCGCACCTATTTCCGCTCGCGCATCTCCGCCCTCGATCAAGAGCAGGTCAAGCGCGCCTTGGGGCAGCACCGCGGTCGGCCCCTGATCCGTGGCTGGCTGATCAGCGGTGACTGGCTTGAGAACTTTCACCGCGCCCACGTCAATTTCCAAAGCGCCTATGCGGACCACCGCTCCAACAGCAACCGGGACATCGGGCTGCAAACCACTGCGCGGCTGGTGATGATGGCGGTTGAAATCGTCATGGACCTGGCCGGCCTGCTGTTGATCCCCGGTTTTCAGATGCTGGCCCGTGCCGTCAGGACCGGCTTGCTGGTGCTCAAGACCGGTGCCGTGCCCACCAACACTACGACGCTGGCGTTTGTCCATGCGGTGGCCAACACCCGTAAGACAACCGGCCTCGGTGGCGTGAGCTTCAATGTGCGAGGGGGCTCCTCGTTCCTGGCAGTTACGGCCCGTCAGAACCAGGCTGGCGCGCCGTTTGGCCTGCCCCTCGAAACAGCGCTTTATCGTCGCTATGCGGTGGCGGACACCACGGTGCTGCGCGGGGTTTCCGCCGATGCCCGGGGCTTCTATCGCCCCGCGATCACCGACAGCGCCACGGGGAGCGTCGCGCGCCGGGTGTATGTGCAGCAACCCGACGGCGTGGTGTTCCGGGTGCACGACCATACGCCGCTCGGGGCCATCGAGGCGACCATCGTCGACCCGGTTTCAGGGTCGAACATCCGCGCCAGTGGCGTGATGAGAAGCACGGTGGCCCGCGCGCCTGATGGGCAGTGGCATGCCGTGGGCTTTGGCCTGGGCGGAGGGGGCAAACGCCCTAGCGGAGGACCTCCCCAACCGGGCCCGTCAGCCCCTAAGCAACCTTCGACATCGCTTCGCGCCGTGGCCAACCTGATCCGCACGCCCAACGCGTGGGACGTGGAGATCATGGACCTGGTCCCGTCACTCATCACCCGCCTTCCAAGCTGGCCACAAAATCGCAGCCTGTTGATCATCGATCAACGACCAGGGCAACGGGACTGGTCGATCCGCTTTACCCCAGGCCAGGTTGAAAGCGGCTATCCGACTGGCACGCATCCGCTGCGGTCCGACACGGACGTCGTGCTGATCCGCACCGGTGAAAACCACTACTCGCTGCGATTGGCGGGCGACACCGACGTCACCTTCGATCCGGACGGCAACTGCTTCTTCAATGCCGTTGCCCGGGGGTTGAACGAGGGCCAGTCGCCACAAACCTTCTCGATGCAGCGCCTGCGCAATGAAACCGCCGCCTACATCGAACGCCACCCGGAAATGGGCCAGTACCTGGTAGCGCCGCCCACCGGCCTGCAGCAAGCGCTCGCTGACAATGCCCGTTCGCTGGAACATCTGATGGGCAAGGCCGCGGTCTTTGATGTGAGCCAGATTGTCTACGGCACGGGTAACCCGCATAACCTGTTTCAACCGCTGGTGAATTTTCTCAAGCTGTATGCCGACGACGTGGCGCGTCGAACATTGAACAACGCCTGGAACGCCGACCTGCCACCGGAGGTGCTGCGACACATCGGCAGCTACCTGTCCCCGCGGGCGCCGGGTCGTCCGATACTGAGCAGCGTTCCGTACTACACGCAAACCGATCAGGCCCTGCGGACCTTCTTCGAGGACACACTACTGCCGCCCATCGAGCGCGCGGCGATTGTCGAACTGCTCAACAATGAGTACCTGATGTTCTCCCAGGATGTGGTGCACATCATGCTCGAATACGGGATCAAGGCTCGGGAACTGACCGATCATCACCCTCGGAACAGCCTGGCCTATGTGCGCTATGACGAGGCGCTGCATGGCCACCTCAACGAGACGCAACTCGACGAGGCGCTCAACGGTGCCTACCTGGTGGATAGCGAAGACTTGAAGAAGGCCAAGCGGCGCTACGAGCAAGAGACCGGCAACCCCATGGATGACGACGCGGACCTGCTGGAGCAACACATTTACTACGACCGCGCCGACGACCTGGTCGACCTGCTCACCGTGGCGCTCGAGCGATTTCCTGTGTTGCAGGCGCGGGCAAATATTCTTCTCAAATCCCCGGTGATCGCCTCCAACCTGGGCGGTCTGTTCCCCGTGAGCCTGCTTTCACAATGGATACGCACCCCGAGCATTTCCAACACGCGCCTTCAGCTGATCGGCGATTACGCCAGTGGTCACTATGACGAGCTGACGAGGTACGGTGCCATCGATATCAACTGGATGCGGCCGTTCGATGATTGGAACCTGCACAGCCTGTTCACGCATCGGCAGGCTTTGCTGGACTTTTTCGGCTTTCTCCAGGAGGTGCGGTACTTCAAGGACAGTGACCTGTCGGCGGTCGCCAGGTTGTTCGCGATGCCAGGGCAGCCGCTGTCCAACAGCCGGGTGGCGATCCTGTTCAACCGGCCGAACCTGTGGGTCTCCATTCGCTCGATGCGCGGGATTACCCGTGATGGCGCCAGGGCTATCTGGCATGACTTGATCGGGCCGCAGTTCAGCGACGACAACATCCGTTTCGCGCTGGGACGGCCAGGTTCGCTCGACAGCGAGTCGGCGCTCTCCGACGCCTTGATTGACGGTCTGGCCAATGATGAGGCCCGGGCGCACCGGCTGATCACGGAGGCCTATGCCATGAGCGACCGGCAAGCCCGGTACTTGCTCCACAACTTCGATTTTTCGGCGAGCCCTGCGGGGCAAAGCCGGCTGGATTTCGCCAGTTATGTGAGTGCCCACGGGACCATCCCGCAATGGGCCTGGCCGTACGCCCGAAGCGGCGTGACGCCCGAGGTGCTCAAGCCGTTCCTGGCCACGAGGAAGCCGCCTGAGTCCTGATTGTCCTTGATGGATCGCCACCGCGAACCGAGGCGCGGTGGCGATCCTCGTTCACTCATCACGCCGAGCGACATTGCGCCAAGCTGCGCACCTGGCCGCCTTCGCGCTGATTTTCGTCGCTGAGCCATTGTTCGAACGCCGCGCCGATCATCGGCCACTCCGAATCCAGCATGGAGTACCACGCGGTGTCGCGGTTCTGCCCCTTGACCACCATGTGCTGACGGAACACCCCTTCAAACGTGAACCCCAGCCGTTCGGCGGCATACCGGGAGCGGGCGTTGGCGTTGTTGCATTTCCATTCCAGGCGCCGATAACC
>Ga0099826_10002063_pt1 | contig 12692 bp, 6 predicted proteins | sample Mtrugardesep15_FD_76830 | JGI IMG/M metagenome (GOLD analysis project Ga0099826, IMG submission 76830) | Root nodule microbial communities of legume samples collected from California, USA - M. trunc garden sep15 | ecosystem: Host-associated > Plants > Roots > Nodule | place: USA: California...
ATGTATATATGGATCAAACTACTTACTCTTGAATTATGTATATTTTTGCATTCTAAGTCTTTAGTAATATATTATTTTGAGATTGTCTTCAAATTCTAGAGAAAAAAATTTAAATCAGGCCATATCATTTTCAAAAATAAATAAATATTTTTGACTATTTTCAAAAAAAAAAAAACATTTGCGACTATTCAAACAGTCGCAAAATAATAAATTCAAAATTTTAAATTTGACATTTGCAACAGTTAGGAACTGTCGCAAGTTCCTTTTAAACCATATGAAAACTCATAATTTGCGACAGTTAGGAACTGTCGCAGTACACTTTGCGGCAATTGGAGTGACTGTTCTATGAAGGGTCGCAAATGACTGTTGCGAGCCCAACATTAACGGCTGTTGATGAACCGTCGCAAATGTACATTTGCGACCCTTCTAACTGTCGCAATCACCAATTTTAAAAGTCGTAAAATGCGTTTTTCCTTGTAGTGCAACCATTGTTTACCTTGGGCCTATCTATCTTACAAAGCAGTCATCAAGTTGTCACTGTTGTAGAAATAAACCTTCCACAATCCTTGTTAAGAAAAAAAAAAATGGAAAACGAAAACACCAGCCCCCCATCAGTTAAAACAAATTACCAAAAAGGAAAATACAAAAAAATGTAGCCAATTAGTGGCAATAATCAGAAAAATTATTCAGGTCCTTTCACTTAACAACCAACAATGAATTGAGTTGAAGAAGGAAATTGGAGGTGAAGAGTGATGAGAGTAGAATTGGGTAAATCTGTTTCCTTGAAAGAAACTTTGCAAAATCCACAAACCTGAACAACGAAGGAAGATAACAAAATTGATGTTCGAGACGGAAAGAGAGCAGCGACGGGAGGTTAATACTGTAAAATTAAGCAAATAAAATGAGGTTAATACCGTAAAATTAAGCTGAAAAAGTAGGTTAAAATTAGGGCACAAGACTGCACACGGGTTAACTTTAAGGAATAAAAGATTTTGTCCTAAATCCTCCTTCCCTGATTGGTTGAAATATTAATTGCTAATTTTTTTTTTTGAAATTAAATGATTTGTTTTTTCTTTTGTTCTTATCAGCTATTGATTGTGCAAATTAAATCATGTTGAATTATCAATTTTCTAATTTTTCTCCTTAGTTTCATCCTGAAAACGACATCCCTAATCAATTGAAAATAAATATTGTTGTTTTTTTTTCCACCTTTCCTGCCTAGGTAAGCAGATCCCTCCGCAAATATTTCCTTTCATTCCTTCACAAATAATATTTTATTTTCTTCCTTCTCAACCGATATTCCTACTTTCATATTTGCGCTTTAGTTGTTCTTTTGTAGGTTACCATAACAGGGTCAATGTCATGAATTTTTTTTAATATCGTACAGTAAAAACGTCTGTGACAATTTATTTTATGATTTGAATTATACTATTATTTCGAATCAAGTTAAGTATTTACTTTCATATTTGCATTTTATTTACTCTTATGTATGACCCGTGCTACGCACGAGTCAATGGTCTAGTCGTATTTATATAGTAATTCGAATTTGCCTAATTTGTATATTTTGTATGTTTATTATTTTTATTATTATTTTTCTTTTTGTTTTAAGGATATTTACATTTTCTGAATTCAGGTATGATCAATATTTTGTTATTTATTGATTTATTATACATAAAGTATAGATAACAAGGTATAGATAACAAGTACAAATTAGATAACAAGTACAAATAATTATATTTCTAATAGTTGCCTACAAATATGAATGTTACTACCCATGTGGGCATGAGGCAGAGTATGAGTATTTCATTTTATCAAATATGAAAGTATATAAGAATGAATACTAATGCGTCATACCTAAACTCTTTTCATCTCCATTCATAAGTTGGAGTGGGTTATAGTGTTGAAACAATTAGACAACCAAAGAAAGTTACAGAAAAAGAAGAAAAAAAACACTCATATACGTGTCGCCTTTCTTTGCACAAAAATGAATAAATGAAAAAGGTAGATGAATGATAAGGTTTTTCTCTTTAACATTTCATATATAGTTCGAATGTGACATATCTCTTATTTCTTCTTTATCTCTTTTAATGATGCTTCTTTATTCACAAAATCCGCGCAATCAAACAAATTATGCATGTGTTAATTCATGCAGTGACACCCATTCCAACTTCTAATACACCTTAAAGAAACAATTAACACAGTGTAAGTGAACACGCTAAACATAGCGAGGATCGTCAATCACAATTTACAAAATAACATATCATATCGGTAACATGAATCCAATCATCCCTCCAACAAATAGAGTCAATCCTAGTTTCTTCTATCAATATTTTTTCTTGTGATCTTGTTCTCTCAATGTGGCATTGTTTTCTTTGTCGTCTTGGTGTGACGTTGCTTGATTTTATGTCTTAGTGCAGTATTCGTTTGGTTCAGATTGACATATCAACTCCAATCAATTACAAATTAAATCAAATGACTAGATCTTCAATGTTGCAAATCTAAATGCAAGTATGTGCAACGACCTACTAATATTTCTCTTTGTCTATGCATTTAGCGTACCTCATATTCATTCAACTTAACTCAACTTTGATTGTGTCAACAGAAACTCATAACTTTGATTTTTTACTTTGATATGCATTTAACTTACGTCATAACGCAACGTCCATGAATATATTTCTCTTTGTCGGTGCAATGACGTACGTTCCAATATATATCAATCTAAAATTTAAAAAAGTTACACTGATTGAATAAACACAATAAATGCGGATGTGAAATTATAATTCATTTCACTTTTTTTTGACAAAAATAAACGATATTCATTCATTCAAATTGATAGAGTACATCGATACAATACAAATTCAAATTCGCTAAAAACAAAAAGGATGAATCTGTGAACAAACTCACAACATCTATGTTAATAGCATAAAACGGCAAAGTACCTATGCCTACAAATATGATTAACATGACTATATTAAAGTCTCCGGAATATTCATGTATCCGGATTTGCAACGTTGACGACGCCAAACTCATTGTCATTGATCGGATCTGCACCTGCTCAAAGCTAACCTTTCAACCTGAATCAAATAAACACCGCACTAAGACGGGAAATCAAAAACACACCGGACAAAGACGGAAAATCAAAACAAACAAAGTCGTTCAGAGACGACGAAATCACAAAAACAAACGAAACAGAAAATATGTGAAATCGCTTATTCAAGTAGGATATAATGAAAAACAACTCGGAAGGATGATTTTTGGGTAAAAATTGACCCTAAATCACTCCTCTAACAAGAAGAAGAAAGAGGATGACGGCAAAGGTTTAAGAAGGAGAGAAGGAAGAGAGAACCTTTGTTTTAGTTATAATTCATTTCACTTAATAAGTCAATTACAATTACCAACTATTTTACGATTGCCATGCCAATAATATCTTTTCGGTTGTAATTTAGAAACTAATCCTTCAAAATACAATGATACATTTAAAGAACTCACATATTTTAATAAATCTCTTTCATACACATCGATCATAAGTTAAAACCTTTACCACATGTGTTAAGAGTTGATTTCCTATCAATCGCCCCACACTATGTTGTCACTTTTCATAATTAACAACTATCCAACCGTCAACAAGAATTTAAGTATTAATAAGAGAAAAACGAAGATTATAGGTACAAATACTATATATATTTTAATTTTCATGTCCCTATAAAAAAAATCTACCATGTCACTGCATCACAATCAACTTACACTTCAAAATACAAGAAAGAACTGCTATACACTTTAAAATACAATTTTTTTACCTATGCACCTCCAAAAAGACACATGATATTGTTTGTTACATGGTGTTATGAGTTAAAAACACATGATTGGTTTTTGACAAAGAAAACATATGATATATTAATTAATGTGACAACATACCATTAAATGTTCATGTAAAATTTATTTACGCAGACGGTGCATATAAATTAAACTTTGATCTACTGCTGGTAAAAATATTCATGCATAAAAAGGAATAAACCCAAGCATCCATATTTAAGACAACAAAACCTCACTCACTCACAAATCTCTCTCTCTCTCTCTCAAACACACACATACCAAGTACCAACCACACACACACTCTCTCTCCCAAAGCCATCTCAGAGAGAGAGAGAGTGATCGATGATGTCTTCCTCCGGCGCCGGCAGGTACATGGCTTTCCCGCCGTCACCATCACAGTCACTCCCTCATCTCCCCGGTCTTCGTTCACCTGCTTCATCTGTCATCTCTGAACATGATCAGTATATATCTCTTTTCTCTCTTTGACCCTTTTCATATTTTTGTATGATCTATCTTACTCTAGTTGTTATGCTGAATTTTTTATGTTAAAGTTTATACCTTTGTTATTGTTAATTCTTAAACTTTTCTATGGTCAAATGGGTCATACCATCTTCATTTCTGTTGCTTGCTATAGTTGGATTTTTTATTTGATTGCTTCAATTATTGATTTTTATTACATGATCTGATTTTTTTTACTGATTTTATCAGATCCATCGTCATATTGATGTAAATTATTCATTTTTATTTCATGATCTAATTTTTGGTGAATAATGCCTTGTTCATGCCATTGATGATTCTGATTTCAGAGCTTATGAAATATCATGATGGATGAGTTGAATTTTACTTGATTCATGTGATTATGTCTAGATTACTGTGGATTTTTTGTATAAATGGATTGATCTTTGTGGAAAATAAGTTGATCTTGTTGAATTGAAGTGTTTTTTTTTTTGGTTGAGAAATGAGAGTTTGTGGATGAATTGGCTTTATTGCTAATTCATTATATGTAAAAGCACTTCCCTTTTCTTTGATGTAATTTCAGTTCATGATCGAGTTTATTTATAGAAAAAAAATCAATTTTTGTAGATTATTGAGAGGTAATTACGTGTACGTTTGATTTTTGTGACTAACGAATGGCTGCGATGTGCTATCCTCATTGCATGGTTTCTCCCTTTTGTTTTGCAGATATCTAAGTGAGTTATTGGGAGAGCGTCAGAAGATTAGTCCCTTCATGGCCGTGCTTCCTCACTGCTATCGATTGCTAAACCAAGGTAAGATTCACTGTCAAAGTAGTAGTGGTGAAATTAGTGTTACCTCCCCTGTGTTTTTCTTGTTTGTATGCTAATCTAATACTTTTCATTGTTTTTAGATGCTCTTATTTTTTGTATGATTAAATTGTTTTTGTTTGATTCAAGGAAGTTTATGGGATTTAACTCCTCTGCTCTATAAGCAAATTGAAACTACTTTTATCAATAAATTTGTTCAAGATTTTGTATTCAAATGTTAAAGGATTGTATTTTATTTAATTACGTAGATCCATTAACTGTATAATTATATTCGAAACTAAATAAGAGATAACAATGTATGGTTCGTTTGTTTATCGACCAAGGGATTATGGCTTGTGAGCATTATCTGTTTTGTGAATTGGTTTATCTATTTCATGCTTGAGTAAGACGAACTGAATTTTGGAGATCAAAATAATAAAAAATCGAGTTCCTATTTAGGATCGGGTGAGGAGTGAAAGATTGTTAATGGTGTGATCACAACGCAGATCATACGGCCCTACTAAAAATATAGAAGTCTATTTTAGTAAAAAACTTAATGATGTAATCAATGTTATCTGGGTGCTAACCGAAAAAATAAAAAGAAAAAAAAGGAAAGTAGATTAAAATCTACTCCCGTAAATGAACTACCCCCATTTTATCCGCAAGAAGTAAATGTCCTACCCCTGGTGGAGGAGAAAACATGCTAACCAGAGTTCCCTGTTTGCCAAGAAATCAGCGATCTGATTACCTTCTCAAAATGTATGGTGAAGCCCGACTCTCCATAATAATTAATACATATAAGTATATCACTGATTTTCAAGTAAAAATTAAGATATTTATTTTATAATTAATAATCTTTTATTCATAACTTATTGTTCTATTATTTTTATTATGATGATATTATATCGATGTGTATTTTATATGTAATAGTAATTATGAAATAAGAACACAAAAGGAAAAAAGAGAAAAACCAAAGACGGAGAAGTGAGATTAGGTTTCTAACAGAACCCGAAACAATTCATCTTCTGAGATTAAAAAAGAAAAACACCTGGAATCTTTAGTTTCATTGGACAAAGAAACTAGAGAGTGGGAACAGAGGTTGAGCGGCAATGTCACCATGAGGGCTGCAGATTACTGCTAGATGGAGGCATGTCGGAGCTCTGAAGGGCTCCTGTGAGTTTGTAACTGAACCAATAAGAGATGACAAACGAACTGACAGATCACACCTGGATGAGGGCGGAACAACAGGATGAAGTGTGCATGAGTACAGTAGTAGCAAGAATCATGTTCGATTTGATGTGAAAACTACTTATATACACGCCTTCAAGAAAATCCGTTACAAACCTATTATCTTAATTCCTGACCATACCCCCTCAATTTAAGGCTCAATATAATATAATCACGATCAATCAGTGTTATCGATTGTGGCTGGCCGAAAGCCGAAAATCCTCCATAAAACACCAGGGCACTGCCATCCTTCACAAATTGGCCATGACAGCTGTCACAAAATCTGCCACTGCAGTCCACCATGGCCATGACAAACACTTTGGGTAATCAAGTTATGAAAGTCGCATGACTTTTTGATCGACCGAGTAAGATTGAGCGGCAGGTAGTTTAGAATATTATACGTATTACTCTCTTAATCGTAGTTAAAAGTCAGGTATTTATCCATGCACACATTAAATTAGAAGGATTTTAATTTTTTAAGCATCCAATACTTGATCCTTTATCCTCTTCCCTTTCCTTCCCGATCATTTTCTTCATTTCCTCCTCCCCCTCTCCCTCAACTTGCAAACTTACACTGATTGGATCAGATGGGTATGATATGTTCTATAAATTGAACACAAATCTTTATTTTTCCTTTTTAATTGAGTGATGTGTTTCTTCTGTTAATATCTTATATGTTAAGGAAATGAAAAAAAACTAGATGCCATCTTTTGCTTCTTTGAACAGTAGAGATTCTATATGAAAACCATTTACTATATTATAATTGTTTTTCTTCCTTCTGAAAAAGTAGTGGAATGATAATTTTCCTGCCGGCTGCCGGTTTATGTGATTGCTGCTTTTTGTTATTGTAATGGTGTGGTGTTATTGTTCGAGCTATCTGAACTGTTTGTGTAAAAGCAAGTCCTTAAATGTCATTAAGTCTTTTAAAGATGTTTTAAAACTAAATTTTGGGTTATCTTGGAATACCCTGTTTCAATGGTACACTGATCTGATTTCTTGGAAGTGTCTTTTATTTTTATGTATAATGTCTATTCTATTGATATATCTAAATATTAACATGACACTTGACTGCATGTATTTTTTCTTGATGCCTCGAGTACTACCATAAAAAGCTTTAACTTATAGAGACAGCAATAATTCTTTACTGACTCAGCAAACATCCAAGCTGTCTATCGGTTTTGTAGTGACTGCTAACTTGTTAAGAAAATGCTGACATTTTTGGAGCAGAAATTTTGCGTGTTACGACAATCTTGGGGAATGCATCAGTTTTAGGTCAAAGTGGGCTTGAACATGGTAGCCCCCTAGCTGCAGGAGGAATGTTTTCGAAGGGAGGTCTTGATCCAAATGGATGGGTATCACGATTTCAATCAGAAGTACGGATACTAACCATTAACATAACTTCATTTCCATCTAATTCTGTACTTTAGAAATTATTCTGACATAATTTTACATCTTATACTAACTCATGAAATTCATTCGACTGGTTGTAGTTCTATATTTTTGTACAGGTAATGCAAAGCTAAGTTATTAGCTAAGTTTCCGAAATGAGTTAACTATCTTATACCATCATGGTTCAAAAGCATCTGTAGTGCAGATGTCAACCCATCATTTACTGACACCCTGATCCTTTCATTGACATAGTTAGAATACAACTTGCATTTTTGATGTTATGGCTGTTGATAGCTAGTTATTCTTCACATTTTATTTATTTATAATAATGAGTAGTTTTCTGAATTTTGATCAGCTAGTTGGTGGCCTCTGATACAGTAGTAAATTCATGTTCATCTGCATGGCGGTAAATAGACAATCATATCTGTTTTTGTAATTGACATTAGAATGAAAACATGCAGATGCCAAGTCTGATACAGTCCTCACCAACACCAAGCTGGCTGAGTCCACAAGGTAGCTCGTCTGGTCTTCTTGTTAAAAAGACAATCAGAGTGGATATACCCGTGGATTCATTTCCTAATGTATGAAGGATCACATCTCTTCCCTAATGAACACTAGATTTTTTTTTTCCCGACATAAGAATCTAATAGATATTTGTTGATTGCAGTTTAACTTTGTTGGTCGCCTCCTAGGCCCGAGAGGAAACTCTCTAAAGCGTGTAGAAGCAAACACCGAGTGCCGTGTCTTGATCAGGGGTCGCGGTAGCATTAAAGATACAGCCAGGGTAAAAATAAACATATTATTTTTAGTTTTGTTATTTGTACCGAGATAAAATTACTTTACTGTGAACATGATAAGATATTGTTGTGTTTCTTGTATAATATCAATTCTGATGAATATTTTCCATTTATTTCACTTAGAGATCTATCACTTGTAATTATTCTAAATGTATATAGATTTCATTTGGATAGTAGGACAGTTATAGTAAACGAATTTTGATCATATTTGTAGGAGGAAATGATGAGAGGGAAGCCTGGGTATGAGCATTTGAATGAACCTCTCCATATTCTGGTTGAGGCAGAATTACCGGCTGAAATAATAGATGCTCGCCTGATGCAGGCGCGTGAAATACTCGAAGATTTGCTCAGGCCTGTGGTATGTTGTTGTGAATTCAGTATGAGATTGGACAACTTGATAGGAAAACTGTTTGATCTAATTGTTTGAATTATTCTTATCTTTCAGGAAGAATCCCATGATTTCTACAAGAAGCAGCAGCTTCGTGAACTTGCAATGATCAATGGCACTCTTCGCGAGGAGGGTTCCCCCATGTCTGGTTCTGTTTCGCCCTTCCACAACAGCCTTGGTATGAAAAGGGCCAAAACAAGGGGGTAAATTCCCTTTAAAGAGCAAGTGAGAAGATTTTGGAGATTGTGTTAATTTTCTACAAAAGCATTTACCATTGTCACAGGTGATGCTGTCAACAAATGCCCTAAACTGCGATCGAGGCACTGGCACCATAGGGTCAGTTTTATGTGCAGTGTGTTTACATTCAGGTTTAAAGATGGTAGCACATAGTACAGTATAATGGTCTGCTTGAGTTTGGTGAATTTGTTTTTTGTTTTTTGTTGGTTAGGCTGTTTGGTTACATGTTTCTGTCTATATTATTATGATTATTATCGTTACATATTTCACTTTGCATTTGACAATTTTGATATGGTTTTGCAATATAATGTATGGTTTGTACCCGCGTTGTATATATTGTCTTCTGCATTGCATGTATGGGTGACATTTTGCATTATCAAATGTAGATTATTGATTTGTGACTTTATTTATTTACATAAAGTCAGCTTTTTATGCATTTCTCAGTACCTTGTTTCATAGTTTTGAGGATCTTATGGAGTGTCCCTGATAGTAACCTAGAAGCCCTGATACTAAAATTAAAAATTATTCTAGAAGGATGGCGGGGTTAGGGCGGGTAAGCAATCAGTTATAAAAAATGACTAAAAGTATATAGTTTTTAGCTGAATTGTTTGCATGAATTGTAAATAGCTATAGAGGGTGTAGTACTGGGAATAAGCATTCAGAAACTCGATTACAAACTGTTTAACCAATGGAACAGGAATTCTTCCCGTGATAGAGCAAGACCTTTGGTGTTTTCTCTTTCACTAAATTTTTCTCAATCATAGAGGTTCTATCAAAATATGGAACCTAGGGTGGAATCACTTTAGCACTTCCAACATGACTTTTATGAAGAATATTGTTGTAGTGTTCCTTCAGTGAAACCCAAATTTGGTTATTCCTTGAATTTGTGAAGATGAAGTTAGTAACATGAAGATATAGGTGGGGGGAGTGTAACAATAATTGCAAGAACTATTGGTTGACTTCTATGGTGTTTTCTCTATTCCAAAAGGTTTATCACACAATAGACGTGGAAATCACATTCCTCTCAAATGTGGCGATGATCCTATCAATATGCGACCCTACCATTACCCTCATATCCAAAAAGTAGAATTGAGAAGTAGAAGTGAGTAGCAGAATTGTTGGAGTTGGAAATTTTTAACCAAGCTACAACCCTTTTTCTAGTCCAGATATTTTGGTTAAGTAAAATGATGGTAAGTCCATAATCCTTGACAAACACCCAATTCCGATTGTTGGGTGAGTTACAATGGGAAATTCTCGTCGATTGTTGTGTGAGTTACAATGGGAAACTCTCTTTATCCAAAATTGACATTATATCTGGTATATTATCAAATTCAAATGCATTAGGATGATATACTGAAAACTTCATAGTTATGGCTTGTGTTAACTAATGCTCCAACCACTTTTCAATGTGCCATGTTTTTGATTTTCCAATCTTATCTTTATAAGTCTGTTCTATTTTTTTTAATGATATTCTCATCTTCAACAAGTCTTAGGCAACCCATTTGCAGCACTTAGAGGTGGTCCTAACAGTACCAATATTATGCGTATTGAAATAAATGTAGTTTTAAGAGGATGATTTACCAATTGGGTCATTTAATCTCTTAGGAAGGGGTATCTGCACAAAATTGCATAAATTTTAATATGATCAATTCCCAAGCATTTTAAAGAAGCAAGGGGCTTCTTGAGAATAACTGTTGACTTTTATTGCCGATTTGTTAAAAACTAGGACTAGGATAAGAATGCTTAGGCATTGACTAACTAGGTGAAGTTTTTTGTTTGTTTTTGGAGCTCAATTATTGAAGAGGCCTTCAGAATGTTGTAGAAGGCACTCACAACATCAACAATGTTGGCCTTGCCCTACTTTAATTTTCCTTTCTCCATGGAAAGTGATGCTTTAGATAAGGGTGTTTGATTGTAGCAAGGGTGACTATCAATTGCCTACTTTTAGCTAGACAATAGCTCCAACTTTAATCTCTAATAAATTGGTATATGAAAAAGATAAAACAACATTGGTTTTGGCCATTCAACACTGAAGACCATATCTGGTTGGTAGAAATGTACAATATTTTAGGATTAGAGGAGCCGAAAAATTCTACATGAGTGAAGAATGATCGGCCAAAACCAACAAAATAGTTGTGGTTTAGTTGATGGGGTATGACTTCAAGATTGTAGATACCTCTGTTGTCGATTGCGGCCGCTCCCGGCGCTATCGCGGCGCGGAGCGGCCAAATTAAGCCTACCGCGACATGGTTGCGTGAAGCGGATCGTTTGGGAAAAGCGGGTTTCGCGGCCGCTTTCCTGTAGCGCGACGCGGGTCAGAAGCGGGTCAAAGCACCCGCTTTTCTGTTTTTGAGCAAAAATACCATTTTGCCCTCACTTAAGCACCGTTTGGAGGGACAAAAATGTAATTTTTGAAACCCTATTTTCTCTTCTCCATCCATCGTGAAAGAGAAGCAGCCGCTCTCTTCTCATCTCTTCATTCGTTCATCATCGTACAAACACAACAACACAACTCCTGGGTAAAATTCAACAACACAGCTGCTTTTGTTCCTTTTTTTCACCTCTTCATTGATTTCACAGGTTTGTTCTTTCTTCATTCAACATCTATACTGTTCAATCTTTCTTTACCTTTTGTTTTTCTATTTCTTTCTTCATTCAACATCACAGGTTTCTTCCATACGTGTTTTTTAAAATTTAACCCAGAATATCAACATCTATTTTTATTTTTTTGAATTTTTTTTTTTTTGAATTTTTTTTGTTCAATCATAAAAAGAAGTAAATTAACTTGGATTTTTGAACATTATTTATCTTACTTCATAAACTTATACAAACTTATACCGTTTAGATATCACTTTTTTTCTTTTTTTTTTCTTTTTCGTTTTGATATCACTTATACTGTCATAAACTTATACAAACGTTATGGGGATACATGTAATTATAAGATGTTTTGGCCATATCATGTTGATATTGAGCTAAGCAAAATAACAAAGACATGGAAAACGATCCCAATTCCCACTCGTATTATACACTGAGAGCATACTCACTTGTATTACAAGGGAAAGCTGGTTCTTACACTAAATTCTGCATGGATTCAAAAGTTCCCTCAGGAATTTAATACTACAAAATTTTGCAATCAATATATTTTAGTAGAATGTTGCGATCGGTTGTCATGTGTGCCAACACAAACAAATACTCCTAGGCAGCTTCACCTAAATGTTTGCTGCAACTGTTGCTTATATCAGTGTGGATTTTATTACATGCTTACCTTATACTATTTAGGTAATTGTGGACAAATTGGGCAAATATTCTCTCTTCATCTCTATCTAACGTCATTTTACTGCAATTTTTGTAAAAGTAGTACAATTGCATGGAATTCCATGCTGCGAGCAACAAAGTTTTTGCATACATGAGTAACTTATGCTAGAAAATCTTTAAACGACAGTGAGTTCAATTGAGGATGGACATAACATATGATCCTGAATTTGATTGCCAGTCTGAAGTAACCAACATGACCTGAAGACATAATTTAGGCGTTCACAACCAATATTGGTTGCTTTTCTGTCGGAAAAAAAAAAAAAA
>Ga0099826_10002064_pt1 | contig 12689 bp, 14 predicted proteins | sample Mtrugardesep15_FD_76830 | JGI IMG/M metagenome (GOLD analysis project Ga0099826, IMG submission 76830) | Root nodule microbial communities of legume samples collected from California, USA - M. trunc garden sep15 | ecosystem: Host-associated > Plants > Roots > Nodule | place: USA: California...
AACTATAATGTCTATAACTCCTAATTGATCAACATTTCTCAAAACATATGTAACTCTTGTATCTATGGTGTGTGGAAGCAAGAGAGGAAAAAAAATTGTTTTAGATATTTTTTAAGTTGTCCGACACGGCTCATATGAGTGTTATATAGGTGTCGGACACCGATCTAGGAGTGTCGAAGTAAAGAAAAAAACAATTATTTAGGATACCGGTTCGACATGTGTCGTACAGGTGTCATAGGAGTGTCAGACACCAACGCGTGTCAGAGACCGTGACACGCCTAACCCTAGAGGTGTCCGTGCTTCATAATATCGGAAGAAAACAATGATACAAGCATTGCCCTAGTTAGCCAAGGTCATAGTAATCTTTCTTCGAAATTGGTAACAGAGATTATAAAAGAATAGTGATATGAAATACTTATCAACCAATGAGTTACCAAGGTCTTGAGGTTCACATGCCTAAAAAATTATTAAAGCAAAATCAATTTGTCAAGAAAAATTAAAGGTCTATATTATAAAGAAGAATAATGAGTGTGGAAAGTTCCATAAACAAACAAATTAGACATCAGGTTCTAATTAAAACTTGTTATACCTTCATAGCAGACGATTTGATGAAACCTTTATTAGAACGTGCAGTGTCTTTCCTACTTTTGCTAATTTTTGTTTGACATGTGGTTCTTCCCTCTTCTAGATTCCCTAACTTTGTGTCTGTGCGAGACTTGACTTTCCCCACATCTTCAGAGAACCTCAGATTTAATTGGAGAGACAACTGATTTAGGAGGCACGAGAACTTTCCCATCAATCTTTATAAATAATTTGATTTCTCTGTGTTGGTGGATTCGGAAACTCTATTTTCATAAGTTTGTCGTCGCTTGAAAACTTGTTTCTTTTCAATAAGCGTTTGCTAGCCTACCTTCCGACTGCATCAGTTGGTATCAGAGCCTGTTTTCTCCTATTCTTTCGTGAACGTGATTCAACCATGGGGGCAGAATTTGACGGTTTAACTGCAACCATCAAAGTTCTGGCAGATCAGATGGCGGCGATGACGGCTAAGGTCGACGGCAGCATCAGCAACAAATAGGGCCAACAACAACAACAACCGCAACGACGACGACAATAGAAACAATCGAATTATTGAGGATTCAAGTTCTTCAAAGGTGGAGAAAACTGATTTCGAAGAGAAAATGTCGAATCACTGGGAGAAGCTGCAAATTTTAAGAGAACAGGCCAAAAATGGTTATGGATCAAAGGCAACAGACTCGGTTAACCCTGTATCACGTTCATCCAACGATGTGGGGTCATTTATGATGTTTGCAAATAATAAACAACCGGTTAAGAAGTCCCTCACTTCGTCAATCTCCAATCCTCTTTAAGTAGATAAATTTCATGATACAGTAAATGTCTTTGTGGACCGCACTGTTACTGAATGTGATCCAGAACTGGAAGTTTGTTACAAAGAAGATGGTTGCCATGTTGTGAAGGATATTTGTGTTGATAAACGAAACTAAACATCGGTTCATATTTGAGGAAATCAACAAGATGTCGCAAATTGAACATGTCACCCAAAATTGAACGGTTGATCATTATCAATTTAACATGTTCAATTTGCGACATCTTGTTGATTTCCTCAAATATAAACTTATGTTTAGTATAGACTCATTTATCAACATGGATATCCTTCACAACATGGTAACTATCTTCTTTGTAACAAACTTCCAGTTCTGGCTCACATTCAGTAACAGTGCGGTCCACAACGACATCTACTGTATCCTGAAATTTATCTACTTGAAGAGGATTGGAGATTGGCGAAGTGAGGGACTTTTTGACCGGTTGTTTATTATTTGCAAACATCATAAATGACCCCACATCGTTGGATGAAAGTGATACAGGGTTAACCGAGTCTGTTGCTTTTGCTCCATAACCATTTTTTGCCTGTTCTCATAAAATTTGCAGCTTCGTCTAGTGATTTAACATTTTCTCTTCGAAATCAGGTTTCTCCACCTTTGAAGAACTTGAATCCTCAATAATTCGATTGTTTCTATTGGTGTCGTCGTTGTTGTGGTTGTTGTTGTTGGCGTTGTTGCTGATGTTGTCGTCGACCTTAGCCATCAACGCCGCCTTCTGATCTTCCAAAACTTTGATGGTCGCAGTTAAACTATCAAATTCTGCCCTCGTAACCAGTTGATCTCCCATGGTTGAATCACGTTTACGAAAGAACAGAAGAGACCTGCTTTGATACCAACTGACGCAATCAGAAGCGTAGGCTAGCAAACGCTTAACCTAGATTGAAAAGAAACAAGTTTGCAAACGACAAACTTGTGAAAATAGGGTTCCGGAATCTACCAGAAATTGAGAAAACTCTAAAATATTATTGAATGAATAAAAGTTGCTTCGTAAGCTACAACTGTTAAGCTTAAATAGGGAAATAACAAAACCCTAATGGGCCGAAAATAACAAACTGAAAACAAAGCAAACAAATAATAAAATTAGGCTGAAATAATAAAATACTAAGAGAACCCTCCTGCATTAGTTTCACTTCAGAATCCATCCTTACTTTAGATTTCTTTTCCGGCTTAGCACCAGGGGATTTCAAAGAAACTGTCTTAGCATAGCCATTATCACAAGCCTTTTTGAAACAAGATGATTTTTCAGTACCCAACTCCTTATGAATCCAAGAGTGATCATAGTCTTCCTCTAGATTCATTAAAGAATTAGGTTTACGGGTTCTCTACCTTGGCACGGTATTCAACTCATTTTCTGAATTGTCTCAAAGTTGCCAGTACAGGTTTTTGCATTTCCTTTTTCATAGTTCTTAGTAAAACTATAATGTAGATTACTTTCCGAACTAGAATAATCTACAAATCCACCGCCCATGGTTGTAGAATCAGTGCTTCTAGTATTCGACTTTGTGTCATCTATAGTCAGTATGTCTCTCCCACGTGTATTATTCGTTTCAATTAAATCATTAGTAAATACTTACTTACGTAACACATTTATTTTTATTCTTAAATCAGGTGATGAAAGGGCTTGAAACGGATAATACATGTGTGAGAACGTACAAATTATAGATGACACAAAGTTGAATACAAGAAGTACTAGTTCTACGACTATGGTCGGTGGATTTGCATATTAATCTGGTTCGGAAAGTAATCTACATTCTACTCTTACTTGGAACTCTGAAAAAGGAAATGCAAAAACCTGTAATAGCAACTTTGAGAAAATTCAGAAACTGAGCTGGATACCGTGCCAAGGAAGAGAACTCGTAAACCTAATTCTTGAATGAATCTAGAGGAAGGCTATGATCACTCTTGGATTTATAAGGAGTCTGGAAGCAAAAAATCATCTTGTTCCAAAAAGGCTCGTGATAATGGCTATGCTCTTACATCATAACCCTACCTCCATAAAGGATAAAACATAGTCAAATTCTAAAGTTGTAACTTGTAAATGAGGCTCTAGTTTCTAAAGTGAAGAATGGGAAGAATGCAAAACATGCTCAATCCGTAAAATAAAATAAAAAAAAAACAGGTGATAAAGGTAGTGATTTTCCATCTACTGAAATTCATGTTTCTACCAAGGGTATTAGACCGTTGAGCACTAAAGACATGAGCAAAGCTTATGAAGCTTTATTTTTGGAATTTAAAAATTTCAAGAATACAAATGTTGTTCCCCTTGCAAAGTATAACATTAGTGAAGAAAGTTGGACTAAAAGAGGTAGTAGAAGGATAAATAGTACCATTAGTAATCATGATGATCATCCTAATTTTGTGTCAATGTTAAAGGATGACAATTTGATTCCTATACCTGAGACAACTTCTTTGAAATCCCATGGTGCTAAGCCGGAAAAGAAATCGAAAATAAGGAAGGATTATGAAGCAGTGGTGGATCTTGAGTTATTTTCTTAGGGGTGCCAAAATTGTATGAAATATATAATAAGTTGTTTGAAGGAAAGATCGAAATTGTTGACTCGTCCAGTGGTTTATTTCTCTAGAATGCAGAGTAGTGGTTGCATGTTCGAATCCCCCATAAGAGCCTTTTTTTGAACAAAATAGTAAAAATATAACGGTAGAAAAATGAGGCACCCGGTAGAAAAATCAAATTATCTATAAAGATTGACGGGAAGATTCTCGTGTGAAGATGAGGGGAAGCACAAGTCGGGAAGATGAGGGGAAGCACAAGCCAGGTATGGATATAGGGAAGAGAAAATTAGGGTTAGCCTATGTTGTATCCCAAAAAACAAAGGAGAAAACTGCAAAATACGGTTCAAAAATAAGAAATTATGAATATGATAGAGGAGTCAAGAACTAACTAAAATCGGAAACTGATTTAAAAAATATATACTTAGAAACCAATACACAATCTTCTTGGTATTTACGTTCCTTGTTGAAATTCACTCTTTGAGGAAATATAGATCTTTACAAGTATCCACACTCTTTTATTGCTCTTGATTGCACATAGTAGCAAAATTCAACCTTTCAAACACAAAACAAAAATTCTTATGTTATCTCATATCACAAGAAAGATATTAAGAAATATAGAACATAATTTTCCGATTAACAATTTGGCAACAAATGTTCTATAAAGGAACTTAATTTTTAAATTAAAGATTTGATAACAACTAATCCATAGACCAATATATAGACTGAGAAGAAAAAAGTTATAATTGAGGATTTCAAAAAGACAGTTGTATCATCTTGACAAGTTTTACCTGAAAAATAAAGCTTGTTAAGCTTAATACATCTTATGACAATTTGCTCAACAAAAAGAAAAAAAGAAAATTGTGCATGTGGTCTCTAAATTAATTTCAGGTAATGATTCGATCATTTATCTTTTTTTTCTTTCCGATTTGGCCCTTTATGTTATAAAACGTGAACACAGTTACCAATTTTTACAAAAACAAAAAACAATTGAAAACCCTAGATATTCATCCAAAAAGCTCAGATCTTCATCGCTAAACCTAGAAAGTTATTCTTGTTACACAACTACAGCCCACCAAACCTCCATATGCGATGAAAATGAGCAAAATAATATAGAATAAAATGTTTAAAATAAAGGAAGGATGTTTACCACATATAAGAAAACCATTATAACACCCAATCGAATGATTCCACAATTAGAACGAAGAGACTTTTGCTAAAACCACCAACGAATCATCCTCAATCTCCAATGAGCAATCTGATTAAGACAAGATTATACAAATTAATGGGTGTGATGTTGTTTTAGAAAAGACTCAAGGGATTCAGTATCATGATAGAGAAATGAGATTGTGGATTAGTGGTTGTGATTTAGACAGATCTGGGTTTTTTTGTGTTTTAGAATAAGTGTCAAGGTTTTTGTTGAATATGAAGATGAATAGATAACTGAACACAAAAAATCAAACACAATACAGAGGCCATGGGTAATTTTGACTTTTCAGTATTAAAGCAAGGGCAATTGTGTAAAAGCACAACCTACCCTCTCCCTCTATGTTTTCTCTCTCAATCAGACCAGCAACATTGTTCTTTCTCTTCTCTCTTCTCTCTCACAATCAGCCACCATCCACCACTACCGCCCTCTCCAACCACCATCCCAGTCGGTTACCACTACCATCGTCCTTGCCATCGTCGTCGTCCCTTCAATTCGTTCACCACGACCAACGATTTCACGACTGTTCGAATCACCACCGCTGAATCACCGCTGAGAAAACGGAGCCCAGATCCATTAAGAACTCGGACAAGAGAGAACTGAGCCAGATCCATAATCACCGCCATACATCCTTTCAGAACTCACAGGAAAGTATGACAGATCAAAAAAAATACGAAGCCGATGACGATGTATGGTGTCAGCGAGAGAAGTGACGACGCCGGTGGCGACATCCTCTTCTCCTTCACGTCGCCGGAGATCTGGAGATCTAATCACGCCTTTCCAGATCCATTCCGCCGCCGCCGTCCAATACCCATTCTGATTTCCCATATCTTTGAGATATCTCTCTGTTAGAGAGGGAAAATCGAAATGAAAAGAGAGATTGATGCAATAATGAGAGAGCAGGAACTGAAGAAGAGGGGAGGGGAAGATGGAGAGGGAAAAAAAAAAGGAAAATAGTGTATGATTATACGGTGGTGTCTGTATTGTGTCTAAGAAAGTTTGTCCATTTATCATTTTTGTATGACTTTTTAGGTTTTTGTAATGAGTGTGTAACAAATAATGTAAAGAAGGATAACGGTGTTAGTATTTTATAACATAGAGTATAAAATGGAAAAATAATATATAAAATACTAAATCGTTACCTAAAATTAAGTTAAGGGATCACATGAACAATTCTCCCACAATCATATTAAAAGATCTAAAATAAAGTCAAATGTATCTTGTTGGTCAAACCGTGATGAAAATTCATTGATAGATGATGACACGGCATTATATGACAGTTTTTTTAAATGTTTTTAGTACTTTTCTTTGCATTTAAAGGTAAATAAGTTGAGAGATAGAGGAGTTGTTAATGTTTTGAGGAACATATTGTATTGCTTTCAATCGAGTCATTGTAATTCACTTTGATCCTAGATCATGCAACCTCATAGGTGTTTTGAGTGTTTTAAAGTGAGAAATCATGTAAATCGATAAATCAAGACATCACGTGAAGGATCAAGGGTATGAAGATTGAAGTCACTGGTTCTTAGAAGATTTTTTAAGACAATACAAAGTGAAGAAAATTCATTTCAAGTTCCTAAGAGTTTTCAGCCGGGAGAACGATTGAAAACGGGAGAAAAACACAAGAATTCCCACATCAAGGGATGTCCTGGGCGTGACTCATGCCTGACTAGGCATGACTCATACCTGAAGCAGTGAGGCTACTGCCCTGGGTGTGGCTAGTGCCCCAGTGGGCAAGGCTAGCGCCCGTCTGCGGGCAAATTTTACCTGCAATTTGTTTTTCAAGTCGGGTCAACGCAAAAAACCCATTTTTCTTCTCCTAAACTCTACCCAATCATTTCCTATAATTTGAGACTCTTGCTCTCATTATTATTCATTCATAAACACTTGACGGTTGGAGGGAAGGGTCAAACATCAGAGCTTCAAGGCAGGATTCTTCCTTCTCTTGTTCTCTCTAAGGTATGTTTTTCTATGGTTTTATTATGATGTATGTTTCCATGAGCAACTAAACCTCTTGATTAGGGTTCTATGATGAACCCCCTTCTTATTTGTTGGATATTATTAATAAAATCTTTTATTCAGTTTATGTCTTACAATGTTCATATTTAAATTAGATTCCTCTGTTCTTTAACGGTTTTTTCAATTGGTTAACTACGTGGGTAATCTTGAAAAATGATATGTAGGATTAAAGTAGGCACTGACAACCCGGAATTAGTCAGTTCCATTGTCTTTTCTAATTACTACCTTTTTTAACGCCCTATGAAGTAAAGGTTTGAATTCCGGCTGTTTAATTACTCTCTTCTTTGAACAACGTAGTACTCAATTTAGGTTGGTCCTGCAATAGTTGTTGTGAGAAGCTTTGTGTGAGGTTATCTGCTTTTTTCATTAAATCGTAAGTAGCATACATAATTGTTTAATAACTTTAGGTTTTTATCCAACAAAGACGAAGGGGGAGATTTAAAGGATTCTCTAATCATCGTTAATCATCTAAATCAAAACCCTAATTTTGCACTTAGCAGAGTAGTTCAACCCTGTAATCTCATTCAAATTTAAGTAACTTTTACCGTTTAAAATAAGTTTTATTAATTACTAAGTTGAACGACATTCTCTGCAGAGAACGATAAACTTACTACTTTATTACTTGTTACGATTTGGTGCACTTGCCAATTTCATCCATCAATAGACGATCAACATTCTTGAAATTTGATATCATCTCCAATTATTGCATATCGTCAAAAACTCAAATACCATAACTAACTCAAGAGATTGGACAACTCACGACTGAACAAGCGTATAAGCAACAAGAAGAGATACTAGTGGGCATATGCACAGTAACTAAACATACGAGTAACGATGAAAATTGTTTTAAAATGTCGCAATCGAAAAGATGGATTACAAGTATCGATGACCACACTAATCGTTTATGACACTAGATTTAAACCTTTCACATATTTATCTCATTGACCTCCGATCGATGTGGGACTTATCAAAACACTCACAATTAAGCTTCAATTAAAACACTCTTCTCCAAGATCATATTTATTCGCCGTACCTGAGTCAAGCCTAGTTTTTTTTCATCGGGGTGGATGTGGGGTATATTTTGTTCACAAAATCACCTACTTGCATTGTTTTTCTCTTATCTAATTAAGTGCATAGAAGTGATTTTTCTCATGATTTCTTCGGCCAAGTAAGTTGTTTTATTCACCATTCTGGTGTAGCATAATTTCTTTTTCTCATCTTGTTGTAGTGTTTGTTATATATAGATTGACAATCATATTCGACTTATTACAGATTCACTTTAATTTGTCACTTGAGGATTTTCAGACATTCAAATCACTTTAATTTCGTCACTTGCATTGTTCATAACAAATTAAAATTATCAACTCGTAACATTTAATTTAACTTATAAATTTACAATCATTATAAACATTAATAACTGGCAATTGTTAGTACGACCATTACATGTAATATAAGTTTAACATAGTAAATTTTAATAATTTCAACTTTAACATCAAATCACTAGTAAAAAAAAACATTTTTGACAAATAAATCAGTCGAAACAGTAATGAAGTTTAAGCACTCAACAGAAAGCAGTCAATGGAGAGAAAAATATCTCCATTAACAAATATTCAAATTGTCGGTCTTTTAAACTCGTCAAAAATGTTTTACAAATTAATCCTTGTAAAGCAAAATACATACGCTTCATCCAAAAACACAGGATGGCATAATCTGAAGTTGAAAAATAAAACTCGAGCATTAAAAAAAAAAATTCTACAGAAAGGAGGCAGCAGAGATATAACACATACTCATTATTAAAATACTTCAATTGTTAGTCTTATAAACCCATCAGAAATGGTGTGCTATCCAATCATTATAAAGCAAATTACATCAGCAGCATCAAAAATCGAGTGCAAAATCCCAAAAAGAAACATTAAAAGGTATGAAAGTAAAAAGAATATTGAATAGAAAAACATGATCAATCTTTTCAAGTCGAACTTGATACCATACTTCCGGAAAATGGGACAAGCCCAGAAAACATATATATACTAACAAACTAGTCTTCTTCTATATACACAAACCTTTTTCATCACCTAAATATCCTGGCAGGAACAAAGAATTGCGACGAGACCTTATCCTCAAAGGTATGAAATGGGGCAGGAGCAATCGCAGGCTCCAAAAATGTAACAAAACATGAAATGTCGGCCATTTGTTAATATTTGTAACCCGAAGAACCTGGTGGAGCAGGTGGTAATCGGTTAGGAGTACGGCGGCTGCCAGAGTTTGGGCCAGAGTTCAAGTCACCATTTTGTGCAGGATCACTATTATGTCGACTATGACCATTTGATCCAGATCTCGAACCACTACGGCTAACAGAGCCATTGCTAGCTGCATCAAAGGCAGTTCTCCAGTCATCACCTGGTCCGCTGCTTCTTGGGCTACTCTCTGCAAAACAAGCATATGTAATCTAAGTACACAAAGTAAAAGAAGAAGAAAATACAGACAAAACAAAACAGAAAACTAATACTAATTGGAGAAGCATAAATCATTACAGAATAAATTTAAGAAAATACTACCCAAGACGAATTCAGATTCATTGCCAGGTAATTAAGATAATAGAATAGTTACAAAGTGCAATTGATGTTTGCTAAGCTAATCAAAATAGAAAAGATTGAATTCTAAAACATTCATAGACTATTATCAATGTGCATGTCAGTGTAAAATTGATCTCGAGAAAAATGTCAGAATACGATGAGAAAACAGTATCATAATTCTAGATTACTATCATTAATCAAGGAAGATAATTTTGGGGACCTAAAAAGGTAAATACCCTCGTCATTAAAAGAATGCTGATAATTGAATCATCCAAAGAATCTGTAAATGAGTACAAAAAGTAGTTTACACACACCTGCACTCCCATTTGACCAATTAGAGGCAGCAGCTGCACGGTTGTCATGTATACTCAGCTGGCGTGTCAGTTTGGATAGAAGCGAGGATTGTTTCTGATAACGCTCTCTCCTGCGCTTTACATTTTGATCTTCTAGAAGCAGCTCCTCAATCTTAGCCGTGCTTTGACCACTAATAATGGAAGATATAAAAATGTTCACAACATAAGCCGAAGCAATTTCTCGCCTCACATATTCGTACAAATTCAACTTGTAGAAAACAGAAAAATTCTTTATAGAACGGGCATGTCCCATGAATGTTTGCTATGATGAAAGGGTGAATGTCGACCATACAACATAACTTAACAGTCAATACTTATATAGTCAAGATTGAAAATTGAAATTGAGGTAACAACAATTTATATGTTGATGATTTCCCCAAAAGAGGTTAATCAATTCAAGACAGAAATCAAACATTTTCAGAATCTTTATAATTAACAATCCACATTCCTCTGAAAAATTCAGGAACAACGGACAAATTGCAACGAAAAAATCTAATGTACAGAGAATGAAAACAAATGCAAATGTGTAAACAGATTTCTGAACCTGACAGAGCTATATAATTGATTCAGCATGTCTTCCTTAGCTTTTTCAACTTGGCAAAGGACAACTGCCTGCCAATCAAACAACCAGTAAACGCAATAAAAATTAACATTGTCAAAACAAAAAATAATCTATATAACATCGCATATGTTAAAAACTGAAGCTTACCTTTGGTACATTAGCAGCTAAACTGTTCAAAACTGCTTCAACATAGCCACGGACTTCTTGGGACATCCATCGGAGTTCTTCCTCGGGATCAGCAGGTCTTCGAGCCATTGTATCCTGAGATAGGACAAGAAAATAAAATACTGCCAGTGGATAACCACAAATTCAACATTACTGGTTATCAATTCTATATTTTGTATTAATTATCTCTTTTTCACAATTCCCATACTGTATTCATACGTTCACATAAGAAACTTCAGGAATAGACCTTTAAAATTAGACAGAACTTCTGCCAAATGATGAGTTAGAGCAATCACCATCAGTATGACAACATCCTTGACATTTATATGCATAAAAATAATAAATTCCACGTTTACGGAAAGTGTGGCAAAAAAGAATACATTGAAGTATTTCCCATGACATTAATCTCTATCACTGATTAATTTATTGTGGTTTGTATTAATTGTGCTTTGTTCGGAGGAATAACTTTAGTTTATACTCATATAAGCCTAACAAAACCCACCATATGCATGAACAATGATTTTAAGCCAGCAACTCACCAAGGAACCATCAGAGAGGCTATGCCTCATCGCTGAGCCACCCTCAGATGAAAGCCTTATTTGTCCTCCCTTTGCTTGTATAACATTACTTATCTTATTAATCCATTCAGTCTTATCAGTTGCACTCTCGGCCTTCAAAACAACAGCACTGTGTGCTGCAAGAGAGAAAGATATTGTAAATAAAACGTTTTCAGGAATTTCTAAGAAGTAAAAAATGGTTTACTATTCATAGCTTCCAAAAGAAGAACTTACCTTTCAAAACAGTTTTATACGGGACTCTACTAGTAATTTTAAATACAAGGCTGACTTTGCTAGAGTCCGGTCCATTAGACTTCTTGTCCTTAGAGCTTTTTGGTGGAGGATCACTTTCATCTGGAACCTCTTCAATGTTACATTCCTGCATAATAATTTAAATTGTATGTATATCAAAGACTGCGGTGGGTAATCATATATATTTCTAAATCATTGACATTATAAAAACCTAAGCCAGTACACATTGCAAAAATGTGAAACATCAATGACCTACAAATGAATGTTTAATTAGCAAAAAGAAAACAAAATATAATATAAGCTTTAAAGTTGAGTTCGTACACCAGTAACAATGAGAAATGTGAAGGAACAATAACAAATTTGCAGTGTAAAACATCCAAATTCAAATAGAACACCGAAGTGATTTAACAATTAGATTATATAAGCATTTTCTTAAAGAAAAGAAGTTAACTTTACATTTTATCTTCAAAACAGAATTATAGATTGCTCTGTATCTAAATAATACAATGACCTCAACTCTCACACAAACCAGATCCTTAACTCGGTAATGCTGATCACACGAGATATGAGATTAAAAGTTCAACAGCCACAGCAAAATATTTTCATAAACGAGCATACACGAGTAATGAGAATCCTCCATACCTCCAATGTAATAACACCACGAAAATGCCTGTCCTCTTGTTTTTTCGTATACCCAAGCTGTGAAGTGAAAGGTCAAAGTCAATACTAAATATAGCAAATCATATTAAAAGCATATCCACATAACAAAGATGCAACATAGGTTTAAAAATATGTTCAACAATTGGAAAGAACAGCAATTACAATTACCCATATTTTCCAAATATCTACAAATTTGATGTGCTTTTGAAAGAAAAAATTAGGTTGTAAATATTTGAGAGTTCTATTATTATTCTCAATTGGCAAGCATTAACAAGCAAAACCATATTACTTGTCAAATCTATGAAGTATATTTGGGGTATATTCGGATTATCCTACGATGTCAATCCATATAGATAGGAGTTAGTTCTTCGCATTAATCTCATCTTATACACAGATCTGTATCCTTATTAAACCCCGATAGTTACCAACC
>Ga0099826_10002065_pt1 | contig 12687 bp, 10 predicted proteins | sample Mtrugardesep15_FD_76830 | JGI IMG/M metagenome (GOLD analysis project Ga0099826, IMG submission 76830) | Root nodule microbial communities of legume samples collected from California, USA - M. trunc garden sep15 | ecosystem: Host-associated > Plants > Roots > Nodule | place: USA: California...
AAGTATTTTGAGAACTAATTAATATAACATATTATCATAGTGGTTAAAAAAAAATTGGTGTGCCAAAAAAATGATTGAGCAAACATAGGATTGAACGAGACATTCTGAATCTGAATAGTTTTGAAACACAAATATTGGTTCGGAGATATTTTTTTAGACAGAAATCACACATCATTTGTGTTGTTCCATAAAAAAAAAAAGTCGTATAAAAAGCATTATGAATCAATAAAAGTTAAATAATAATATAAATATAAACAAATATATTAGTAATTGTATATCACCTTAAACATGTTTCAATTTTCATGCAAACACTCTAGCAGTTTTGAAGTTTCTTTTTGACTGAATCAATGGCATTTAAGTTCTTTTGATAAAGACTAATATCATTATTCTAACAATGGCATTTAAGTTCTTTTGATAATTCAACAAAAAAGGTTGTGTTGAGTTGAGGTGAACATGGCTTTTTTATGTACACTAGGTTTATATGTGTCTTTATAATGCATATTGTCAAAGCATCTAATTAGATATTGTAGACTGATTATTCTAGCTTATACATATAAGAAGTTGATTTTTTTGCTTTTTCTTATAGTTGGACTATAGCACTAAAAATATATCTTTGATAATGAATTTGTAGTGTCCAATATATAGTGATTAAAAAAAGGGCCATAACAAAATATGTAATTTGGCATTTAAAATTGTTTTGCTGTTGTATGTGTTATAAAGGTACTCTTTGTTGATTAATGTATGTTGGCATATATATAAGTATAACCTGAAGTGGTTAATATTACTGCTAATCGGATTGTTCATGTCCCGTTGTTTGATTCTGTGAAGGAGGATAAACCGTGTTGGAGGGCCGAGAATAATGGTCATTATACTGTTCGTAGTGCTTATCGTTTATGTATGTGTTAACAGTTTGATTGCAGCCGCTGTTAAACCAGTCCGATGCTGCAGTCTCACAGTATTTTTGCTGTCTTATTATGTTCACTCATTGCAGAAAAAGCTTCCCTATTTACAGTTTCAACTTGAAGCGTATGACAGTGGAGGAATTTTCGGCTGTGGGATAGGATTCTTGAGACTGATGCAGGTGGCAGTGCAAGCAAGAAACTTCCTTGATGGTTGGCGTACTGCACAGCGCAGACTATGAGGCAGCAGCAGAAACGAGCTGTTGCTCCAATTGATGGAGAAAGATGGTTGAAACCTGATCCAAATAGGCTGCAATGCGACATCAATGCCTCATTTTCCAATGCTAGTAATCGAGTAGGCATTGGTGCATGCATCAGAAATGATTCGAGTGGTTTCGTGCTTGTTAAAACAGAATATTTTTCCAAATTTGTTCGTTGGACGAAGGAGAATCATGTGGATCATTGTCAGCAATCAAGTGGAGCCATGATCATCAAATGGAAAATGTGGATTTTGAGCTAAGAAGGTAGTTGATAATTTTAGGAGAGATGCCGTAGATTTTAGTGCCATAACATAATTACAGATTGTAGACATTCCTTTTCATTATATTCAATTTTAGTAACTCTAGAGTTGAGTTTGTTAGTAAACAAACCATTGAGGTAGCTCATACACCAAATAGGGCGGGTACATCTTTTACTAGTTTGAGTTTATTTATTGAAACTTGTGACTGTATATTGATCACATTATTGCTAACAAAATGAGTTATGTTTGCCCTAGTCAAAGAAAATGTATTACATGCTATGTTTTAGAATTTTGCTCGGCTATAATTTAACAATGGGACTAAAACTAGTCACTGATAAAGAAAGCAGCTATATACGTCGCGGTAAGCTCAGCTTATAAAACAGAGGAAACAGGGCAGAAATACCAAATTTACTCAAACTTTATACGTAAATTGCATTGCCATATTTCTGCTGAATATATATACACACAAAGCAAGCATATGGAAAGTCTGAAACTGAAAGATGGACTAATATTTGCAAATAGAGACATTCAAACAAAGTAGAGCAATCCCCATTCCTTAATAATCCTCCAATCAACACCATTCATTGATCTTTAAACTTGACAGATCATGAAATATATATTATTATTGAAGTAGAAGATGATTCCATGGAAAATTTCTTCTTCACAGGTAGTATTTCCTCTTCCATTTCTTTTGCTAACAAATTAAGCAATATTATTTTTATTTGGTCTTTCACTAGATGATGCACCAGAATCATCATCATCGTCGTTATCTACTCTAATAACAATATCAAATTCTCCTACATTATGTGACCCTAATCCTCCCCCAACAGCATTATCAGAGCTTTCTATCCGTGCCTCTTGGTTCAAATTCTCACCAGAAACATTTGAATCAAGTTGATCAGTGACTGTGACACTCACCTCTGCAGCATCATTGACAACAGGTGCACGACACAACGGACAATTCTTGTGTGAACTAAGCCAAGTGTCAATACAAGGGATATGAAAAGCGTGGCTACACTTAGGCAAAATTCTGAGACTCTCTTCCTCTTGAAATTCACCAAGACAAACAGAACACTCCGTCCCATCAACGAGTCCTTCGTTTTTTCTGTATTTGAAGACTGTAATGGAATCTATCACCGATCGTTGAAGCCCTACAGTACGGATGAACCATATAGGGTGATCAACAATAACCCTCTCATCACCATCATTATCTTCATCATCATTTGAAATAGTAGAATCTCTATAACCTTGGACATCAAACAGTACCGGCGTGTTTCTTCTATCATGGTTACGGTTATGGTTATTTCTTCTTGAGTGATAGTTCCTTATGGATATGAAAAAGATGAAAAAAAGCATAAGCGTAGTAACAAAGCAAGCCATGGCCATCATAGCGATACGAAGTGTGTGGATATGGATATGGAAATGATGAAGTATTTCATAGGGAGTGTATGTAACTGGTGATTGTTGAGGAGAAGGGTTTGGGCTATCATGGTAATGATAGAAATGAAGGAGATTTCTAAGATGAAAAACCATTGCTGAAACAGTGAGATTTGATTGAGAGAATGCTAGAGATAAGAGTGTACATGGAATAGAAGATGTGGAGATTTTTGTGTGTTTTTCCACCACAAATCATGGTCTGATTAGATGGTAATTAGAATTTTGGGTAATTTAACCTTTTCATAGGAAACTTCCGAGTTTACTTAGCAGCCAAGTTTTTTCCATGTTTAGACTTCAGTCAATGCTGCTTTGAATTTTGGCTTACGCGTTACTTTAATATTGGCGGGGCCTTCTTATGACTTACATGTTTGACTCTATATTGGTAAAATATTCTCAAATAGAACAATTTTAAAAAAGGTGATAAAAACTCTATTATTATTTTCCTTCAAAAAAATATTTAACCAAATTGTTTTTTGATCTTTATATTTAACCATTTAACATTAATTAAATCCTTATATTTTAACGTGTTATCAAATTGATCCCTCCGTTTATTCATTTAGTATCAATCTACTCTCTATTTTTTTTTAATGATTAAAATGAGTAAAATTTGATAGAATATGCATGACGTTAGAGACTTATTTGAGAGCGTCTTGCAAAGTCAAGGATATTTTGGTAATTCAGAGCACTGGTCAGATTCGATTATGGCACATTCACATCAATTTCAGACCCAATTTCGCATGTCCTTGTGGTTTTGCTAGTTCTCAAGTTATGTGGATTGTAGGTCATACAATAGGTTGAATCAGTTTTGGTCTACTATTTAAGTGACCCAACCATTTTTTTTATTTTTTGTTCATCTTAATTTTATTTTATTTTTAATTTTATGTGATTGCAAGTCACTTGGCAATTGCTCACAAGCATTTATTAAACACGTCAATTAACTTTGTCCACTTCAAAATGGTGGTTAATTACCATTCAACATTTTTTAAATTGGTTAAATCATTTTTTAAATTGATTTAACCAACTTAAAAAACTCGTCAACGGTAACTAATTGTCATTGGGGATATTGTGGGTAACTTGAGGTACTCATAAGTAATTCCTAGATACCTAAAGAGCAACTTCCAAAATTTCATGCAAAAAAAGACATTGTGTTGGGCTTGTTCTGGGCTGAAGATAAAAGACTAGGAATATTGCTCTTTAGACTTTAAAAACTGCTACCACACACCTGGGAAAATAACTTTCAATACTCTCAGCTGCAGTTAACTACCATTATGTTTAATTTTTCTCTTTGGAGCGAACTGTAGTTAACCGTTAGAGTATTTTGGTCATTTCCAAGTGTGTGATAACAAATCTTTTAGCGTAAACAGCAATTTTCAAAACAATTTGTATTTTGAAAATGAGTTTCTTTTGACAAGTTTCTTGTATATGAATTTATAAACAGTAAATGGAAATTAATAAATTTATATTCAACCAAAAACACAACACCTATAAAAATAGCATTCGTTGATATGCACTCAGCACGTCCGGTAGCAATCATTCATAGTAATAGTATATGATCAAGATTTAAGAAGAATCCAACATAAACCGATATTAAGTAAGTGCTCTGGGAAAGTGTTTCACACAAGCACTTGAAAAATGCAAAAGTAACTTGTTAATTTGATAAATCACTTGAAACATCAAATTAGAGAAACAAGAGAGAAAGGTAAAAGAAGATAGAAAGGCAAACAAGAAGCTTACAATACGACGGACGGTGGTAAGAGTTTTTATTTTCATTTTTCAAGGCCTACTTAATCGGTTGGTCCAATGTACTTGTCTACTTTCATATGTAGTGTTAGTTAAGAAGACCACTGAAAGCTATATATCAGAAGTTATGATTAATATATAGGCATGTGAATCATGAACCATGCGTGTGGCAGCAAAATACTGCTGTCCCAATGACTAAGTATAACTCATGTTGCTTAATTAGATCCACAGTAGAAATCTGTTATGAGAAAATGCACAATCTCATGGTGGTGATGTTGTTTTATTAATTATTGTAAGGAATGTACTAGTATCATTTATATGTGGACTAATTCAGTAGAAAGGTTTATAATTAATTTAAGCAACAAATATTCGTATGTCATTATTCTTGAGTTTTGTCATGAATTGTTGGTCTTTGTGACAATGATACTAAACAAGAATTTGTTTGAGATAATCATTTGGTTATCCATGTAAACAAGCTTGATCCAAATGGAAAAAAAGAGAAATGATGATAATAATAACATAAATCGAAAAAAAAGTCTCAGTCAAGATTCTGTTTGTTTCCCCTTATGTTGGTGTTATTCATTAACAAAGTTAGAAAAGAGAACAAAAAAAGTATGCTGCCTACCACTAGGTGTTATGCACTGTCAGACAAACACTCTCAACTAATCAATTCCTTTTTCTTTTATTTTTTGGTTCTTAGTTTGTGTTACTCTCTTCATTGTGTTATTCTATTCTAGAGCTACTCTCCAAAACAACAAAAAGGCCTCTCTCTTTCCCACTTTTAAAAGCATTGGATTGGAGCCTACTAATTAAAACCACTTTAATGAAAGGCATATGATTGCTGCAGAGCGTCACTATGAAAGTGGAAATGTACAATTTTATTAAAAGAATAATCTTTTATTTAAATTAAAAATAACACTCGTATAATGATTATTAGCCACCAAAATCAAAATTAACAATTATTTTTACTAAAGATATGTTTTTTAACTTAGAAATGGAAATATAAAACATAATTTTTTACTTAGAAATTAAAACTTAAAACATGTTTATTTTTCTTTTTTGAGTGTGGGTGGGGATATTGAACAATAATTTTTTTTGAAGTTCATCACTTTGGAAGATCCAGTTCGGTTGAGCTCTTTACACTCCCTAAAGAATAGCCCTATATTGGTTTGGTGGAATTATTATTTTTTGTCTAGTTAGCTTCTAAGGTGAGAAAGTTAATGATAATACTAGTGCTCATGATTGAGATGTTGATCCAACGAATGTCAATTAAAAAAAAAAAACAAGAAAAATCAATATTGATGTTTTGAAACTCGATTTTTATTGGTGCTCTCTTTTTTTGTCGAGTTAATATGGATTTGATCAATGTAAACTCCATGGATTTTAAGTGATTTTAAGTATCAGCAGTCATTAACATTTTGAGTGATTTTAAGTATCAGTCAATCGTAAACTCCATGGAACACTTCTACCACCAAACAATTAATTGTCTTTTTCTTATGCGATGTTAGCTTTGGTTCCTAAATTTTCCGATTGTTCACTTTGCAAACGCAATGTGGCTCTCACCTTATTTTCATGCAATGCCAAATCCTTTGTATGTTTTGTGGACACGCAATTTAACATCCGACACCGTATAAATACACAGCTCCGTACGGTTGAATTTCTTACCATTATTTTTTTTCTTCACTTCCGATGAAAAACAAACTAAATCGTAATTCTATTTTGTAGTATAGTGTTACTTTTTATGTGTCTAAATAACCCAACTCATATATGATATGTTGCTTACATACGATATTTTTATGGTTGCCATTGAATTTTGTGTAAAAAACAGCATTTCTATTTATAACAATAACATCACATTTAAGTGAATGCATGCATCCAATCATAAATTATTATCTTATGTTTAATTCAATTTTTAACTGCAATAAATTTTGTAAAATCAATTAACTCAATTATTTTTAGCGATGGTTGAACTAAAGTGGAAAGATTGCAATGTTCATTAGGTTAATGATTACACCCTTCTCATGAGGTTATGAATATTTTGGTCCACCACACACACGTGTTGTTAAAGGCTAGAAACATTTCGAGTTATTTAATTAACAAATTCATGGCGGTAGGGCCTGATGATTGACAATAACCATACTGATTTTATGCTGAAAACTCCAAATCCCATCCCACCCATTCCATTTCATGCTTGGTTGTCACTGCTTTGAAATTGCATGGGAAAGAAAGAGGAGACAATGGAATGGAACTGATTAGTGAAATTTGTCTACAAGTTGAAGCTGGAAACGACAGCATTTATTTATAAGTTGATATACCACATGTTTAGGGAAAGTGGGTTCGTGTCTCATGCATTCAGGAGGATTTGCCGATGCAATACATACCCATCATCCTATCCTATTTTCAATGTGTATTCAAGTTGTTGTTCGGTGAGAAAATATAATAATAAACTTGTAAATTAACTGTTAGATACTTAGATTAATCAAACTTTGCTCACAAGGATGAAGCAACGAGAAAGTAGGGGTTACACATGCTTAATTGGGACTAGTTTGATAAAAATCTAATTTTCAAACTAATAAACTCTTTTGGTTAATTCGGTTGGATATCAACTCATATATAGCATTCAGAGAAATGAAAACTAAATATCAAACCAGTCTAATGACTTTCCTCAAAAACAAAAAAAATCAGTCTAATGATGAACGTGTGGGGTGGATAGGGCTCATGAGTCATGAAACCTCAAGGAAAAAAAAATATTCTAAAAAAATATATCTAAAAAAAAAACATTTCTGGTGCTTAACATTTGAAAAACCATAAAATTCAAAGCACAAATTTAAGGAAGAACGAATATGAAGCACACATCTTATAACCTTTCCGCATTTCTTTTCTATTGACAAATCTTTTTTTAAACAGTTACATAATGGTCCCGTTCAAACAAAGAATTAAATAATGGTCAACACAATGTATGAGCATTTTCAATACTACCATATTAAGTCCTAAAAAACAGAAATTGAATACATACTATTTGACAAATTTAACATATTTTTTTTAAGGAAATTCAAATTTAACAACTTTTTTTTGGTGTTAACCCTCTGATAATTTTAACTTCAATCTTGAAGTAAGTATCATCTGGATAAAAATTGTTTCAACCAAAAATAAACACTTGTTATATCTCGTCAATACTTATTTTAATTAAATGTAGAGAAATCATGTATAAATACATATTTATACATGACCCAAGAGTGGTATCAAACTCATTGGTTCAACCGACTCTTTCTATTTAAAGTCTTCCTAATAATGATTGTCATACGGAGTGTGTCACTGATGGAGTGTCAACGACGGTGTAAGTGTATATATATGGATGAAAAACTTTTATTTGAGGAGGAACATACTCATGATGAATTTACACTTGAGGGGAGGATTGTTAATGTGATTAGAAGTCCCGTTGAATGGAAAAATGGATGGTTTTTTTTTTACACGGAGAAATGAGTGTTGAGCAACAAATAATTAACATGACGCGTATATTTAATATCTTAAGATTTTGAGTGAAAATATGTTATCGGTTCGGTTGTGTGGTTGCGTAAAGTGCCAAAATCCAGTGTGGTAATTCCTCATATCCTCTCGTAACCCAACAAATATGAAGGAAAAAAATTATATAAACCCACTTCATCAAAATTAAATGGTTTCATATACAAAAAATTGTTTAAGTTGCTAACTTATTTTTCTTTTTATATAGGTTTCTTCTATTAAAAGTAATCTTTCTCGAAGCGTATCATCGCTAAATGTTTACGTCTCTTCCAGGCCTAACTATCTATTGCAGTTCAACACTCGCATCTTAAACTTAAAAAAAAAACCCAGGGAATAAGTGTTGAAGAGTATACACAAGGTTCTGGACAAGAGAATGCCGATATTCAATTTCATAGACTGCTTACCCCCCAAAAAATATCATAGGCAATCAACAGTCAATTGGATAGTTTTTATTTTGCACTACAAATTTGGATAGTAACTGGGCATGCACCTCTAACCTGGGTCATTGCCCATCCGTTAAACACTTCACTATGAGATCCACGTGATGTACATTGCAGCATCAGTGCACACACTCTATAACACTATCGCTCTACTATCAATTAGTGGATGGTGAAGATCAAATGGTAATCCATTAATCATGGCTTGGATCTCCCAACGATCTGAACAATATTTTTCACTCATTTCTCTTAAAACCTCCCAGTATAAATGGTAAAAAAAATTGAAATGCGAATCAAAATTATGCGATTAAAAATGGGAGGATTAAAATTACGATTTTGCCAAAATAGGGAGATAAAAATTGCATATAAGTCTTGATACTGTATGTAATATTAAGTCTTTTTAGATACTTGTCTAAGATATGGTCTAGTCTGCAGCACCGCTTCAATATTGTATAGAATACTTGCTCAAGATCAACCTCAGTCCATTGAATTGCGTAGGTGGGAATCGAACCAACAATCATCCAAAAAAATATAATAGTTAGATAAGTTTTTAGTTCGTATATTGATATTATTTTTTTCGTTTTTAGTTTCTCTAAAAAAAAAATTCAAATGTTTTTCGTATCATTATTGATATTTGTTTTTAAGTCAACTCATATGTACTTTTTTAAATTTTAAATGATTTTTTCTAGTCATGTTAGAATATATTTCTCTAACAATGACTTTTTTTTTACAAAGATAAATTAAATACAAATTTTTAAGTTGTGCGCAAAAAATCATATTTAACTAATCTTATATTATTCAACTAATCTTGTAAAAAAACTAATCTTATATTAAAATGTTCTAAATTCTTATATTATTTTTAACATACGTTCAAAAATATGAAGACTACACATCAATTGATTTGAAAATAAATAAACAAAATTAGTTAAAAATAAATAAATAAACAAAATGTTGACAAAATTTTTTTGAATGGTTATTGTTTTAACAAAAAAATTAAAGGGATTAAATAGAATATATGATATATTTATAGAAATTGAAAACTTATATATTTCAAATATAAATACAAATGACTATTTTATTTTTATTTTATTTGAAAGGTTATGGTTTAATAGCAGTTTTGACTCTTATGTTTCAATAAGTCGTGATTTTGGCTCCCTAACAAAATAAAATATAAAATCGTCCCTTAAGTATTGCTCATTTTGTAGTTTTGTCCCCCGGATCAATTTTGACCAAGTCAAAACTGACGTGGACATCGTGTGTGTAATTTTTTTTTAATTATGAAAAAAATAAAAAAAAATATTTTTTTTAATTAAAAAATTAAAATAAATAAATAATTACACACGTAGACGTCATGTGTGCATTGACTTGATCAAAATTAATCTGAATGTCAAAATTACAAAAGAGACAATACTTAAAAAATGGTTTTATATTTTATTTTGTTAGGAAGTTAAAATCACAACATCTATTAAGTGAAAGGTTATTGTCTTAACATTTCCTTTTCCCAAATATTTAGAAACACGTATCTTTAGTCGGCTCAAATGGCGTATCTCAGCTTGCTAAAGCCACGCCGTTTACATATAAACGCGTGTGCACTATGCACTGTACTCTACCGAAACACTACCCCTTGAGGAAACGGTCGAAAAGCAACCGGCTAAACCGGTACACCAAAAAAGTTGCATTTGAGTTGAATTTGGCTTTCATTACATTAACATTTCATAGCCAGCCAACTATAGTAGCAGTCACCTAACCCAACCCCAGTCAAATTCTAACCTAGGTTGGGTTTATTTATAGTCACAAACTCACAAGAACTAAGCTTGCCCTTGAACTCCTTCACCATCAACTCAACATAACACAACTCTTTCTTTTTCTTCATCCCCACTTTCTCTGTTTGTTTCCTTCTTAGCCTATAAAAATTTGACAGTGTAATGATGTAGAAGAATATAAAAACAGACCAGAACAGTGTTGTAAAAAAAAAACATATTAATTAGTCACTACTACTACTACTACTACTTTGATTTGTTGTGTTGTGTGTGTTGGAAGTGTTTGATGGGTGAAGAGGAACAAGTGTTGAGAAAAAACAAAGGTAGACACATGGGAGTTAATGGTGATAAGTGGTTGTATAGTAACTGCTTAAACAATTGTGCTAATTGGCGCTGTTTAAGATACCAAAACTCTCCTTTTAAGTGAAAAACAATAACGTAATCTTTCTCTTCTCACCTTTTTTTCTCTTCAGATCCTTATTTTCTCGTACTAATCCTATTTAACAACCTTAATCTTATAATTAAACTAATCATCATGAAGAGACTTGGCAGCTCTGATTCTTTAGGTGCTCTCATGACAATTTGTCCAACAACAGGTTAATTCATTTTTCAGACTTTATTTTATTTTTGTGTTATAGTGGGTGTTTGTTCTTTGTTGTCTTGTCTCAACATTTTTTACAATCTACCATCTCAAGTGTTTAGACCTTTAAAAAGTAATACTTTTTTTTCTTAATTATATATTTGTCTTACTCCAATTTTTTATGCTTGATAGTTGATTCCTTCCTTTTTATTCACTCTATTGCATTACAACTCATCATTTTTAGTTAATTTATGGTCATGTTTGATATTAGGGTGAATTTGTATAAAAATACTGATTTTTTAAAGTTATACTTTGTAACTTTTGTAAAATCAACGGGGATTACTGTAATTCTGACAAATCAACCGTGATACAAAACATTTACTGCATCTCAACTGAATTTGGCTTAATTGTAACTGTTACTATGTACTTATATGTGTGATTTAATTTGCATTGATATAGAAGAAGAGAGTCCAAGGAACAACCAAGTGTATGGAAGGGAATTTCAGTCCATGATGGAAGGATTAGATGAAGAAGGATGTGTTGATGAACCAGGGCAGAAGAAACGAAGACTAAGTGTGGATCAAGTTAAGGCTTTGGAGAAGAATTTTGAAGTTGAAAACAAGCTTGAACCAGATAGGAAAGTGAAGCTTGCTCAAGAGCTTGGTTTGCAACCAAGACAAGTTGCTGTTTGGTTTCAAAACCGTCGTGCTAGATGGAAAACCAAACAATTGGAAAGAGATTATGGTGTTCTCAGAGCCAATTATGATGCACTTAAACTTAATTGTGAGAATCTTCAACGTGACAATGAAACCTTACTCAAAGAGGTATATAATTATACTACCTTGGCTGTGAAATTATTTTTTCAAATAGATTGAGTACAATGATAAGATAAAAGGTCGTGTTAACCGGTGTTTTAAGTATTTTTTTTATTACGCAAGTTCCAATTTTTTTTTACTATATTTGTTTCTTTAACTAGTGTTTGGGAGATATTAATTAATGCCCCTCAAACATCTGATACACCGAGGGCGGGTTTGAATCTTTGCATATAATGCTAGAGAATTACGAGTTCGATTTTACACCTTAGCATATAAATGTATTTTAGAATCTTTTACCATCTGAATTGTACCGAAGTATCTTTATAAAGTGTATAGTACTAAGAAATTTGAATTATGCTTATTTTGGCAGGTTAAGGAATTGAAATCAAGATTACAAATACAAGAAGAAAACACAACTACTGAAAGCGATGTTTGTGTGAAAGAAGAGTTGATAACATTGCAAGAATCAGAAAACACAGCTTCTGATGAAACCGCCATTCTTAGATCCGATTCTAAGGACTTAAACTACGACTGTTTCAAAAACGGTGATGGAGTTGCTTCACTATTTCCTGCGGATTTCAAAGACGGTTCTTCAGATAGCGATTCAAGTGCAATCTTGAATGAAGAAAGCAACGCAGCAATTTCTTCATCTGGGGTTCTTCAAAATCACAACTTTTTGATGTCTTCTTCCTTGAAGTTTAATTGTTCTGAATCGTCATCACCGTCTTCTATGAGTAATTGCTTTCAGTTTCAAACGCAGTTTGTGAAGATGGAAGAGCATAATTTTCTTAGTGCTGATGAGACTTGTGATTTCTTCTCAGATGAACAACCACCAACGCTTCAATGGTATTGTTCAGAAGAGTGGAATTAAGAAAAAGAAAAAGACTTGATGAGTTTAATTTGAGAGGTGCGAATAGAAAAAATAAGACATTGTGCAACGGTGTATAGTTGAAAATCGATCTCTGTAAAAATGGATT